>JAABUI010000089.1_pt1 | contig 138229 bp, 131 predicted proteins | sample 5559111 | NCBI WGS metagenome assembly JAABUI01 (sample SAMN10711870, study PRJNA513365) | rock metagenome | isolation source: Antarctica rocks | place: Antarctica: Victoria Land, Buttleship Promontory | reverse complement strand
AGCTTATGTTCTCCTGAGTCATATAGATAGCCGGCTCTTCCCTTCTAGATACTTTCCTTCCTTAGCATTTATATACTCGTTACATTACACCCATATGACTCGCTCTATGCTGGCCCCTAACAGAATCGACATTTCGTACGATATGAAAGTGAGCTATGAAATGAGCAAGAGACAAGGTATGATGCTGAAAAGCGAGAATGCAGAGGTCTGATGAAGATACTGAAGAAGATTCGTTACTGACTATACGGCACGAAGTTCGTTATTGAAATAGACGTCAACATTCTGATGACGCAACTGAATCGATCTGCGTCAGACTTATCAGAAGCATTGATGACACGATGACTTGCTTGAATTCGCTTGTTTGATTTTGATGTTCGTCACGTTTTCGATCGCAAGCATAGCGCACTCGATGAACTCTCGCGCAGATTCAGAGAATCTTCAGACGACGAAGATGAGACTCACGAGAAAGACATAGATGACTTCATTGATGCTCAGTTAAATTTCATTCACCTTTGCTCAGTCAGTATAGTTGTTGAAGAAGACATGTCAATATTGAAAGATTCATATTCAGAACACTTCAAGAAAATAGCTCGTTATCTAATCTTCTTATCGCGCTCGTTCGAAATGTCAACAAAAGAATTTCGAAAGTTCAAACATGAAGCTCTGAAATTCATGATTCAAGATAAACATTTGTTTAAAAGATTCAACAAGACTGCTTCTGTGCAAAGAATGATGAATCTTCAAGAAAAACGCAGTAATATTCTGCAGAAACTGCATGATGAAAGTGATCATCATGAAAGGAAGAAAACATATCGAAAGATGATCGACAGGTATTGGTGAAAGAAGATATGAAAGAATACATGCGCGTATGTAAAATTCTGTGAAGAATGTCAGTTGCGAGCGTCAAGACGAAAGAAGAAGACTCTGCATTCTACCTGAATCTCGAGAGTCTGAGAGAAGATTGAAATGAATGTCATTCACATGTCTTCAAGCGAAGGGAAACGCTATATTGTCTTGACAAGAAATGACTTCTCGAGATGAATAGAAGAGAGAGTTCTGAAAGCAGCAACTTCGAAAGCGATAGCGAAATTTCTGTGGAAAGATGTGATCTGCAGACACGGCTGTTCGAAGAGATTTGTCATGAACGAAGAATCGAAGAACAAAGAAATTGTAGAAACGCTGGTCGAGAAATATAAGATAAAGCGAATGATGATGTTGACTTATCATTCACAGACGAATGATCTTGTGAAGAGAGATCATACAGCTGTTGTGAATGCCTTGACCAAGATGACAGTCGATGAAAGCATGAGATGAGTCAGAAGCTTTGTCAGTGTGCTATGAGCAGACAGAATCATCGTGAGAACTTTCACTGAAATGACTTCATATCGTGTCTTGTATGACTGCGATGTCGTTCTTTCTATAGAACTTGATGTTTCAATCTGACAGATTCTTTCATGAAGCAATGTTCGCACGACTGATGAGCTACTGACTCTTCGTGCTTGACAACTCGAACGCAGAGACGAGAATTTGAAGAAGATCGCGCTGCATTTGAGAAGAATGAGAGAAATCGACAAAGATGTATGAAATGATCACAGACATGTTCATACTAGTTCAATTCTGAAGAGTGATCTTGTACTGCTGCATGACATCAAATTGAACAACATGCATACGCTGAAATTGACATGAAGATGGCTGAGATCTTTTCGAGTAGTGAAGATGAACACTGAAAAAGAATGGTATAGAATTGCAGAGCTCGACGAAGCGATCTTGAAAGAAACGATTGCAGGAAATAGATTGAAGAAGCGTGTGAGTCGAGCATCGAAAGATGAGATCAGCAATAAACAGAAGAATGAAGATCAGAATCTATCAATGACAACGCTCATTGAGAAAATCGTGTCAGAAATTGCGATCAATGTTTCGATCAGAAATTCGAATGCGTTGCTGAATTTTATTCACTATTAACTGAGAGTCTCTGTGAACTTGAAAAGAGCGTCTGCCGCTGAGACTTCTGTTGGATTGAGATAAGATTGTTCACACTCAAGAGTGCAGCTTCGATAGCACTGTCTTGTACAGCATCACTCGTATTAGCTCTTTCTCTGTCGAGTCGTCAAGAAGCGAAGTTGATGCAAGAAGATCATGAGTTGTTAAGAATGTCATAAAGTCGCTTCGAGTTGCTTGAGCATATGAAAAGAAGAATGAAAGTGAAGATGCAGACGTCTGCAATGTCAGTACTGAATTACTTCAGTACTGAAGATTGAAAGTTTCAAAATGCTCTAGTCTCGAATGAACAAAGCGAAACTCTAATCAATTCGCAGAGTACGCGCTAAAGTTCACTGCGTAATGATTAGAGCTAAAGCTTAGGGCAAGGATCAAAATCGATCGATGATCGCATATCAGAAAATATATCAAGATCGAAGATCGAGAATATATCAAGATCGACTTAAACAACACACGACAAGACAATATGACGCTACATCAAGTTGATCTAACTCATGTGACGCGCAGCAGATAGCGTAGAGAAATAATCAATCAGTCAGCTGAGAAATTTGTTACTAATATCGAGTCATCAACACTCTCTCAGCTATGACAAGCGCAAGTCGCAGAAAATTTATTTGCAAAACTGCAAGCAATTTCTACTAGCGCTGAGCTCTAGAAGACTCAGCACGTATTTTCTATCTTTCAACATAGTTATCATCTCTGTTATTCGAACTCGCACTAGAACGTCTAAAAATCTCACGTATTTCATCATCTCTGTTATTTGAACTCACACTAGAACGACTAAACATCTCACGTAATTCTTCACTCAGCATTTGTTTTCTCAGGCATTAAAAGCTCACATCGAAGCTTTCGTCAACGAAAGCTCTTACGCATTTTCTCAGAAGAATCTCATTCGAATTCTTTAACTATCTTTACTTTCATCATTTCAATGACACTCACTAGAGCAAGCTCTGCGATAACGCTGCATCATCTGAAACACTTCATAAACGATCAAAAAGAACTAGTCGATTACTTGAACTCTCTGCGCACAGAACAAGAACGACAGACAGCAATTCGTCAATTTCGAAATCAGATTATGCAATTACACGTCAATGTAGAGAATCTGATGTACAGCTTCGTGAAATTTCTTGATAACAATTCACTTTATTCAAGAATGACTAGCAAGAAAGAAGAATGAGAGACGATGAATATTGAGCATGAGAGAATTGAAAAAGAGAGAAGAGATATAGCTGAGACAAAAAGAATCGTGATGAACAGATGAGACTCGAAGCTACTGAATCTTTGAATTTCAAAGAAAGATTCTTCATTGTATTCAGTAAAAAGAGAAGCGATGAATAAAATGCATGCGATCATCGCAAGGATTCAGAATGAGCATCTGGTCAGAGCGATGATGAAGCAGATAGTATATCATAGAGCGATGCAGGCAACTGTCAGCAGAGATCGAGTTTCGATCTTCTCATTTTCACAACTCACAGACTTCGACAAATTGATCGCGAATCAGGTTGAAGTTATGTTAACGAACGAGAAGCTAGATCACATGAACTGAAGACGAGTAGAGTTTGACTTGCTATGTGAGCGTATCAGCGACATGATCTTGAAAACAGATCATGTCGAGACTGTTTTTAGCTCATCAGCAGTCTCGCAGTCCGATTTCGAAAGAAGATCAAGATCATCGATACTGTCGTCGCAATCAAGACGCTCGTCAGTAGTGTCGAAGAACGAAGACTCACACTTCATGTTGACTACAAGCGATGTAGTAATGATCTCAGGTCTTAATTCGTCGATGTCAGCGATGCGAAGTCTGATGATAAGATCTCGCCAATCATCAAGAGTTGTCACATCAATTTCTTCTGACACGATCGCTTCGTTCACGTCGTTAAATTCTTCAAGAACATCACGCGTACATCTTCTTATGCCTTCTCATTTTCTTATCTCGATCGCTTCGACATTCTCAAAGCTAGCAGAATATGACGAGCAAAGACTTGCTCTCTCGCTAGATGTAGTCATGAATAACGAAAAGATTCTTCTACAGTACAGCTTAGAAACAGGAATGAGTGATACTGCGAGTGTCTGCGAGAAAGCTATCATTGCGACAGCGATAGAAAGCGTACGATCGAAAGTTCAACGATCGCGTTATCAAATCGTCGAAAATATCTGAAAGATGAGAGAGAGTAGAGCATGCTCTTGCATACGAGTGTCTCATACATGAAAGCAGAGACTCGATTATCTTGGTTCGATATCTTCGATCGCGACAATGAAGTTGCTGAGAGAATATCGCTTCGAAACTAAGAATGAAGAAACGTTTGTGTGTCATTCACACCTTCAGAGGCTGGGAAATAGACTCGAGCTACTGACGAATGAGCTGTCGTTTGAAATACTTATTGGTCGTATAAATATCATATACGACTATAGATTTCGACTAGGTTTCGTGAAAATCGATGTCACTTTCGCAGACTGGTTTCGTCGAGATAGTCGCCTCTTTCGCTTCACTGACTCACTACAACTATTTCGACTACGATCGCATATGTCACAGAACTTCAAGGTTGATACGTCTCTGATTCATAACATGTTCATAGAAAAGATCAAGTATCAGAAGTGAAAGAAAAACGATGCAATAGTGCTATCAAATGTGTTTGATTGAATATTGAACAGCAATACATGAGTCTTGATAAAAGAGAAACTAAACATGTACTTATGACATCAAAGAGATGACTTAGACCTTACAAATCACGACTGATTGAGAACGACTATGTACATCACGTTGCAACAACTAGTACGTCAGAATATAGTGTACTATCTCATTACTGTGACTCTTCGATCGAATCACGAAATCGATCTTCTGACTTTCTCATATTTCATGAAGATCACTTTCAAGAACGATTCAGAACTCATAAGACATGTGAATCTGAATGTCAATGATTTGATGAGTGATAGAGAACAAAGTCGAATTCAGAGCACAGCAGTGTTTGCAGACGAGTCGACTGACAAAGATGATGAATTCATTCTTGATCTACATCTTCGCATGGAAAAATGATGAAAAGAAGCGATCAAGCGAAATCTAGCAACGAATGAATATACTCACTGCGTAGTATTCGAGATGTTCAATGAGAATGATTCGCGAAGGTCAGGTCTGAAATGAATGAATCAGTCTTGTTTCGCAAGCAGTGTTCGTTTCTGAATGTCATATCTATCACACGGTAATAGGGGTAAATCTGGCGAACAACGCATTGCAGTGTTCATCTATCACACAGCGATCTTCAAAGATGAAGTCAACATGGAAATTGCGAAATGTGAAACTAAGAATGAAGTGATCATCGCACTACGAGATCAAAGACTCATCGACGCGATCTCTTCTGAACTAGAAAACGATAAACAAGAGAAAGTATCGTTTTGTCATTCTGTCATCGTGAAAATTCGAGAAGTATGTTCGACTTCGGACGCGCTGATAGGTCTTCGAAGCTGAAATTCGATGAAGGTGTTGAAAGAGAGAAGTTTTTTGTTTGATCAGAATCTGAAGCAAGTAAAAGAGTTTGTTGAATTTCATCGAAAATCTGCATTGAATCAGATGAGAAGAACTCACGAAAGAATGAAAGAGGCAGAGATTGCAGCCTATGGGCCTAAATTCTATTTCTACTGCGTCAAGAATGGTATTAAGTCGATGAAAGACGATGAATGAAAGCGTTCGAGAGCAATTGCTCGGACGTTAATGATAGGTTGTATCCTTTCTGTTTTCTCGAACGTTGACGAATAGATTGTTTCCTTGCTGTTCTCTTCCTGTTTTCTTCTTGGTTCTTTCTGTAGTGATCAAGGAACGATCACTAATTAGATGGGGAACGAATGTCGTGAGACTGCTCGCACCATTCTCACGAGATAGTTAGTAAGGGGGAAGAGGCCGGGGTCTGGACCAATGATAGAAGAGTCGGGGGGCGTTTTCCGAGTGTACATATAGATGCCATTGCGGCTTGTAGATAGAGACAGACATATACACGTTTTACAGTATCTTTCTACTAGCACGATCATTGCATGTGTTCGTTGTTTGCTTCCTCTGTTGCTTCGATACGACTTTCTATACCGCACCTGTACCCTATTTCTCGACAGTGTCATGCTGATTGCGATAACGTTTCTTCACTTTCTTGAAGTCGATTTTGTCGACTTCTTTGAAATTCGAATGCAACGAAATCTTGTTGTAGAACTTCAACAGTTGATCTCTGAAATTCAGTCTTTCTTGAGTGACAAAAACATCGAGATAAAGCTTCATCTTGATAGCAAGATTGACATAGATTGCTATAAGTAAGATATCAGAACATGCAAGATAAGCAGTTACAATAAAGATCAACTGACATTTCATATAGTATTGATCTAGCGAAGTGCTTGTTTCAAATTCAACGTAATCTTTCATATACTTTTAGACTGCAAAGAAGTTGTCAGACGTAAAGTATTTTGCGAAGAAATTCAAGAGAAGTGAGCGAGTTCAATACAATTCTTTCACATTTGCATTCTTTAACACTTCTAGAATCTCTTTGATATGCTTCTGTTATTGTAAGATAAGCTACGACAAAGTAAACAAGCTGAAGAAATACATATCTTCATATGACGAATTGTGCTATGTTTGAATCTCTTGACGAAATCAAAGATCTTTATGCGCATGTCTTGATCGCTATCAGAGTCAATATCAAATGCTTTATCGTAACATTTCTTTGCAATGTTCTTTCATAACATATTTGTAAAGTGAAGAAAACAATTTCAACGTGTCAGACGATCTAGCTTGCGCTGCAATTTAACATCACTAATGTCTTTCTCTTCTTTGATTTCATTGATCTTGAAAGAAATTCTCTTGCGCTTTCTCTTCTTGCGACTGTTGATTGCCTTCAGAAGCTTTTTTCGCAAGAAACTTGAGATTAATGTCGTAAATGTGTCATCAGTCAAGAAGATGTCATTGATCTTTGAAAATTCAGTTGCATGATCAATCGCTCGATTAAAATTGATAGACGATACAGAAGCTGTAATCGTGAGGCTGATTGTTGCGATAGAGAAAGAATTCTGACCGTTTATCGTTTCGAAGTTCAACGTGAAAGACGAAGACAAGTCTGAAAACGTAGCTTGAATGATGATTGTAAATTGAGAGAAACTCGCAGAGAATTGTGACGCTGAAGCGTTTTTATTCTTACTATCGCGCATCATCACTATTGCGATAACTTGATGAACGATACAGCGTTGCTTGAATGATGATGAAAGTACGTTCTTAGATGAAGATGAATGAAGTTGAAATCTAAAGTGCAAAAAGCAATCAGATGAGATATGTAAATCATCATGTGATCTCGCGTCGCTTTGATCACAAATTCACTTTATGAAAAGTGCTCTTGCTTTATCACAATCTCTACAGATCAGAACAATGCATCAGTCACGACTACATCATAGCAATCGAATGAGTGAGTGAATTTTTCGCACTGCATCTTCATAATCTTCAATCTCTACAAGTTACAAACATCAAAACAAACGATTGAAACCTTCGAAACTCTCAGACAGCGACAACGACTGCGAATCATTGTTAAACATTGACTGATCAAATGATCAAGACAGTGTCATTGTGAGTCTCTTCTAGTCTGTCTAAATAGAATCAAACAAACATCATCTGATTTTTATCGTAAAGAATGTAGATGATTGTAATGATTGTTTCTTTAACAACACAAGATATAAACAAAGATCAGTATAGTAACAAACTAATCACTAGACTGAAGGTCTGAGAATAGCTAAAACAATAGACTGTATTGACTATTACATGAGTTGAGCACGAAGCTTCTATCTAAGAGAACGATCATCGTTATATAAATATAGAAGAATCGTGTCAAGTTGTCTCTGCTCTGAATGATCTCTTTGATCATTCTCGAGCAAGATGAGCAAGATGAGCATCATGCTCATCATGCTCACTGTGATCACTTCTGATTCGAGCGATCAGAGCGATCACTTCGAGACTCTGATTACTCAATGATTATTTAATCATGATCTTATTTAATCATCTGCGAGAGAGTTCTAACAATGATCTCGAGAATCGTCTTCATCAAGTTGTTGAGCGCGATAGTGAAACGAACGAAGATATCAAGACTGAACTTTCGTGAAATATTGATTTTCAGAAAGTGCAATTAGCAAATCAATATCAAGCTCTGAAACTGTTATTGCAAGATGAAGATAACATTCAATTCATCATTGAGTTTGATGACGTCATTAACGACGAAGACATCAAGAAGAATTTGTCAAATATATTGAAATCGATTACTGAAGTCTTCAATTCTATGTCTTCTTCTCAGTCATGTCGTTCGTCTCAAGACTTGTCTGAAGCGCTATCGTAATCTCGAGTTCAAGACGAAGATCTCGACTCTTTCATGTTAGCTCTCGATCTGTGATGTGAGAAAGCTGAAATCTCTTGCACGCAGTACTCAAGTCTGAGAGAGATTCTTCGCATGCTGAAATCTCATTCAATACTCAATCGTTTACTCAAGAATTACGCTTCACTACGACGAAAGATCAAGAGATGATTATCACAACTACAACTACGACGAGTCTTGCTATCATTGAATGTCAGCAAGATGTTATTCTTAGCAGAACAGCAGAAGAAACACGCAACAGCAGATTCAATAAAGAAAGATTTCTACTTTTTTGATTCGATCGATCTTTTTCAAAGAATTCTCAAGTTCAGACTTATCAAAAAGATGCATTTTGATTTTGATGAATTCAGAACTCATTCTATCGAACTTTAATAAAGCTCTGCATGAACAGCATCAGTGAGAATCACATCAGAATAATTTGCGCATTATTGCAACGATGAATCTGTGTTTTCTTCAGACTAAATTTTCTACAAGTGCGTCTCTCTCGAATGTGATACTCGTCATTTAAATCGCATAATCGAAGTAGATCTTGATCAGCGAGATGAAGTCTTGAAATCAGAGCGAGAAACTTTGAAACTCAAGATACAGCATGCTTTCTGAAATCATGAAATTTCAGTCGTCTCTTTTTCTTCTCAACTTTTCGATAGTCATGAGATCATGTTGCGAGCGAAGTATTCTTTTCTCGATCAGCAAGCTATTCTATGTCAACAGTTTAATGTTAAAATGCACTACAGCAATGAGTCTTTATTGCAATCTACGTCAACTGATAGTACTCTGATTTGTCGTTCGCTTTTAAATAAAAAGAGATGATTACAATCTTTTGCATTCTCAGCTTTGCATCGAGAAGAACTCGAGATCGAAAAGTATGATCATGAATATTTTCGCAGTCATTTTGATGCTCAAAAAGATAACAGATGTCTTTCTTTATCTTACTTACTATTTCTTGATGACTTCGATCTTTATTGAAACTTCTACAGAAGTCTTATGAGCGCGTATCTTATTCTTGCGTCTTTTGATTTTCAGGAATGAATGCGACACGTCAACGTTTTTCTCATTACTCTTGAATCACATGAAAGCAATCTCAACGATGTTTTAGATATTCTGTCGTCTCTGAGCATTCTGAACAAGAAAGCTATTTTCGAGTTATTGCAATCAATATGAGTTTGTATCTTTTCTCTGTGCATGATCGAAGATATGTCTCAACAGCAAGCTAACGCAAGATTCAAATTGCAATGAATCAAACTTGATTGTCGCTTCTGTCTAATTTTGAGTGAAAGTCGTGATGAACTTGATTTTGATATCATTGCAAACGACAGATTTCATAATCAGACTATGAAACAACGTCGCAAGATGAGTCAATTGAGTGCTGTCACAAAGAGAAAGATCTTTGCTACTAAATGAGATTTAACGACAGAGAAGTCAGCGCTGTTGAGATAATTTTCAGCTCTCGATGTTATACTCACAAGATCTAGCAATTCTGCGCACTCTGAATATGCTGACTTATGCAGGCAACTTCATCATCTGCTGTTCGAAGTCATTCTGACGTCAACAGCAACTCAATCATATGCTATCATAATTCACAAATGATCATTTGCATCAGACTTTGCACGAATTCAGTCTTCACTTCATCACTTGAAAAGCTATAGCTTGTCGAAGCACGCAAGATGAATTGTGATGATATCAGCGCTGCTAAGATGTTGATTGAAGAAGAAGCACTTGCAATCGTACTATCACGTCGCTCTGCAGATGTACATGACAGTCAACGTGAATGACTTTATTACAATCGAGATCATTATTCGAATCTTTGAATTGATGACAAAAAGTACATCTCTTCTTATGACTGACAAGTTAGAAGAAAGAGCGCAATTTCTAGACATTATCAAGAAAGCGAGACGCAAGTTTCAGATGTTGCTTGACGTTGCGATCAATGTCGCAAGTACTAATTTCAGATCAAGATCAGCAACATCAGTTCAACGAAATTCTCAGTCTGAAAGATCTACGATTTCGTCAATAGAAGACGAGTCGAAGAAGATTTTAAAATCTCAAGACTATTGCAACGATCAGAAACGATCAAACATGCACATGATTATTCATTATGAGACTATGACGACAGAATATGATATGCTCAGCAACATCAATGTTCTTGTTGAGAAGAATAAGCATAGATAAGCACTACTCATGTGATTCATTCTTCGTATATTCTAATATGCATCTATCGCAATTGTTAAATGATTTAAGAAAGTAGTTTATCAAATAAATCACATCAAGATCGAGAAACTGCTACTTGAACATGAATGTCTACGTCAAAGCATTCGACTGATTCTCATGAATACTTGAAAGAGTGATGAGTCTTTGATAACTGTCATTATCAAAGATCTCTATCGAAAATGTTCTTCTTTCTTTGATACACTGCTCTTCAGATCAGAACAAGCATCACTGCAATCATCACTTATAGAATGCGAAAATGAGAAGAATGAGATCGTTTTGCAGTCTGATAGCTCTCATAAGCATGTGATCGCAACTGATCATCTGAGATCAAGATACTGCAAAGAAGTTCTTCAGATATCAATTCGCGTCTCTGATTTTCTCATGATGACAAGATTCAAATCTCAACTTAGAGAAGCATTCGCGAAAGACTACAATCTAGAGAATGTAATGTACTTCGAAACTTTGACTTTTCAATGATGCAAGAAAATTGCATTCACTTTCAGATGAAGAATGCAATTGCGATAAAACATTTAAATACAGTACAGCTGACAACATGTATCTTAGAATTGCAGAGCGACGTTTCTTCTTCGCTTTGAATGACTTTGTCAGATTTCACATCAACTCTATTGAACACATTGATGATCTGTTTGTTGTGCGAATTTCTACAATTGCAAGTTCTTGACTCTTCTTTAAGCTTACGATAACTCAAGAGAAACATGTCTCGAATTCTATCTTGAACATTTCTGTGTTTGAGCTGTCAGAATTTGATTGTGTCGTCGATCTTCTCAATATCGACTCTGCTCGATCTTATCTAATTTCTGTTATTAGCTCAGACTCAGATCGCGCTCTTCGATTGTGACAACAGAATGACATTGCAAATCAAGAATCAACTGAACAAGAATTGTTGATGATTTCGTGAAGTATGCAATATCTTTAGAAAGATGAACTTCTATCGCAACTAAGATATCTATAATGATTACGTGCGACAGCGCTACTATTGATCGAAGTGATGCATAATATGATGAGAGTTGAAAACATCGATGATGAATGATGAAGCAATGAGAGTTGAAGAGAGTTGAAAGTTGTCGCAAGTCGAATCGCAAGTCGAAATGAAGTTTGATTTATGATAATCTTTGATAGATTACAGGTTAATTACAGATTTTCGACTGCTTTGCGATAGCAGAATGATTAACATTGCTATAACGTCATAAAATTAGAGAGTCAAGAATCAGTTTCTGTGACATTACGTTTCAAAGTCTTATCACGTCGTTATCGTAACTCGTATTAACTGTCAAAACGTCAAATCAAGTCGATGTTTAAAAGTCTTATCACGTCGTTATCGTAATTCGTGTTAATTATTAAAACATTAAATCAAGTTGACGTTTAAAAAGGTCTAAACGATTTGAACTATATGACGTACTATGATAATTAATCGTATGACGCTTACTACGTGTTTCAAATTTCTTCGCCTAAAGGCGAGAGGGTTGAGTAACATCGTTACAAAACCTTTACCGTAACTCAACCGTAGATTCATCGTAAAAAGAATTCTGCATGAGTCGCTAAGGTATTTACGGGGTTTCCGTGCACTCTAACCTAGAAAGGTTAGTTTCAGACAGTATCGAGTTTAGCGTGCTGAAACGAGCACTAAGATAATTAGTCATAGTTAGCGTGCGCGAAAACCCCGAAAATATGAGGATGCCAAGAGCATCAAGCGAGGTCACGGAAAAATTGACATCTGGTCAAAAAGGCCTCGACTGTGCATATGCGCAGCATCAACTGAGCATAAAGAAACATAGGAAAGCATCGACGCTGAAAATCGAGCGAATGAGATAACAGATTGACTAAATGGTTTGAAGGTGAGAGTCGCAGATCGCGTATGCCGCGCATATACTAAAAAGAAACTCAGCTAGGCTCGCTCAAAGACAACAAGAAAAGTGATGATGCAAATCATGAGCTGAACGATGAGAATGAAGAAGAAAATGCACGAGAAAGATCTGACGAGAATAACGTGAGAGATAGCTTGTTAATGAGCATGTCACAAGTTGAGTTCATGATTTCGCATGTTTTGTGCATATGCTAAGCATACCTATGTAGAAGAATCTTCGCTTGTCTTGCTATTCATGATATTGTATGCGTGGCCTGTGATTGTGCTGTTTTCTCGATGTTTCGCTCAAGCTGTGCATATGCACGACTTCAATACTTCGCTCTTGCTGTTTGTCTTCTATCTACTTTAGCTAAATAAGATCAATTTCTTGAGCTCATGATTAGCATATGCAGAAAGCTGAGCCGGGTTGGAATAATTTTGAACTCATGGTTAGCATATGCATTCAACCCCCCGCCAGCTGTAACCCCGAAGCGGGGCCATGGAAGTTGATGGAAGGTGGCAATTTCCACCTTGCTGACACCAACAGCCTCGGCAACTAGGCGGAGAACGGGGGGTATACATAAGCTTCCCACCTCCTGTTTCTACCCTCCATCTCTTTCGATTCGGCCAGAAACGCGCTTTTGCCCACCCACCCACTTCATAGACTCAGTCGTATAGATAGAGGGAGTGCTTGGCACCTCATGGCAGCCCCCAGGGCAAATTTTAGCCCTGGAGGCTGCTCGGGAGCGCCGAGTTTGCCAAAACAAATATAAATATATATTTATAGTTCAAACGGAGCCGGTGCCCCATAGTGGGTAAGTAAGCCTTGGCAGTTTCAGTAATTTGCGGTCACGAAAACAACCCTATGTTTGTACGGGATTGCTTCAGCTTACTGTTTCAGTGGCATCATGTTCATAAGCAAGAGTGGATAGTAGGATCTGTAGGATTGGTGGGCTTCGCGCTGTGATGTAGTTGCAAGCATACAGCAGGGCGGGAAGGCCACTAAAGTTAGCCGATGTTAGAGGTACCAACTGTTGGATACCGACTGTTGGAATTAAACTGTTGGAATTAAGCTGTTGGAATTAAACTTTTGTCTTGATTGACAGGCGGCACATGTCACAAGCTTCACCGCTTTCTTCGGAGCCGAAGAGACCTATAGAGGCTAGAAAGTAACGCATTACTTCGTCACTGTGCCTACTTATAGCTGGAGAGCTCCACACATCAAATACCCGCCCTATTGATTACTGCGGTCTCTCCTTAAGTTGCCGTAAAGAGCCATGTCTTCCTCATCAAGTGAGCTACAGCACATCCTCCCTGAATTCGCCGCGTCTCGTGAAGACTTTGAGCTGTTTCGGCGCTTGCAGCGAGTGGCGCGGCTCCTACAAGCGCATGACAGCGACGGTTTTTGTTCGTATTGCAATCCTTTCCACTGCGTACAAACGCTGACACCGTTGTAGGGAATCAAGATCCCTCACTTACTAAATATAATCTTCATACTGGTCCGGACTGTGGGTTCCTAGGGCCGGATCTCGTACCCAATACACCACTTAGCATCGGGCATGCGGCTGGAATGGATAATGACTACAACGACAATGACGACGAATGCGATGATGACGATAACGAAGAAAAGGAAGGAGACAAAGCGAAAGGAGACAGCCCCGTTACTGCAGCCTTATTCAGCCAGCCTGTCGGACAAGGCATCAACGCCCCTCACACCTCACAACGGAAACAACAGAACAACCAACAAGAGAACACCAGAGCATCAGCCCAGCGTCAGCGCCAACAGCAACAACAGCAGCAGCAGCCGCAGCAGCAGCAACAACAGCAACCAAAAGAAAGACGTCATGCCGCCGTGGAGAAGCGTTATCGATCCGTCCTAAATAGCAAGATCCAGCAGCTCGACGCCTCAATCCCAGCATTAAACACCTTTAGCCTGACCGACTCAAACGCGCCACCCGAAGATCAAGGAGCAGGGGCTACGCAAAAGGTGCCAACTAAATCGGTCGTCATGGATAGGGCGATACAATATCTTAATCATCTTGTATCTACGTATGAACAGTACGAGACGGAGCGTAACGAGCTACAGCGTAAGTTACGGCTTTGGCTTGACGATATCCCATCGCCGGAGATGCTAGAATAATGTATATAGACGCGAGTCGCTACTCCTCTATAAACCTAAGATGCTTCTATAGACTTTCAAAGCTTATTCTCGATCGCCTGGTGAATTGTAAGGCGACGTCGCAAGCGCGCCATAGGCATTACTGTAAGAGCGTGCACACCGCATGCTGTGCCGTGATCCTATGAGGACTCGACAGCCTCCTCGAGACTGCTGGCAGGGGACCGCGACAACAGCACGAGCACGATTATGATAGATGCTCTATTGTTCCTCCACCCCAGCGTGTTTGCTAATGAACCAACAGAGGGAGTCATCTCTTTGAGTTATCGGCTCGTGAATAAACACGGTTGGATGTTTGTCTTTGGTATAAAGGCTCTTCGTGCTTCCACGCTTCTTCTACTTCTTTCATCCTTTGTCTTCATCCTTGAGCCTTGTTCCAGAGTGCCTCTTTGACTGCTTCAACAATGGCTCCACGTCTTGTGAGTGTGTCCCTTATGGTGGCTTCTTTGGCCTCTATCGAGGCAGTCGAATTTGGATGGCTGACGCGATATAGCTTTCTCCTAAGGATGACAGCGGCAGTAGCGGCGATGACCACTATGAGGAAGCGCCCGAAACTCCGGGCGAGAGAAAAGGGAAGGGAAAGACCGTGATGTCTCCCCGTCGCACTCGCAGCGCTACGGCAGCGGCTTCTGCTCCGGCAGCGTCGGCTTCGCAGTCCGCGGCTCCATTCGGCGCTGCTCTTGGTCGTAGGGAGCCTTGCGCTTGTCCGATGGTTCCGTTGCGCCGGGGTGGCTGCATGGCGACAACGAGCACAAGAGACATGCCCGCGAGTTCCTCAACACCTTTGTGAGGACGTACACCGGCCATGCTCGCTGTGTTTAGTGCGTCAAGGCTAAGGAGCCACGGTGCTGGAAGGGGGATCCAATGAAGCACTGTCTTGGCTGCACCGCGTATGGTGCTCCTCGTGGGCCATGCGAGTTCCTCGCTCCGTCGCCGCCACAACATCGGTATGTATAAACCTCGGCTTCTATGCGGCATGCTAATGTCATATATAGTCCTTCTGGCCTCTCGTTCGGCCCGATCACCCCTGGGAAAGGGAAAGAGGCGGCTGGGTTTGTATCTCCGACGTCTGTGTTCTTGTCGAATGTGTTCGACTCCCGCAGCCACTGACAATGTCTAGGCCCGTGAAGATTCGCGAGGCTAGGGACCGCGGTAATCCGGTTGGGGTAGCCGTGGAGTGGGGACTACACAACTCGCGGAGGAATCGTGAGCTGCAGGGTGAGCTGGGACGTCATGCGTGCTCAGCTGCAGAGCCTATTTGTGGCTCCGTCGTCCCAATCGCAGCCGTCGGCGTCCCAGCCTCAGTCTGAGGAAGAGGAAGAAGAGCTGCAAGGGCATTGCGTTGAGCAGCGGGGTGGAGCTTGTTTTGCGTGCGCTAATCAGAATGTCGAGTGGGTTGTCGAGTATCTCTTTTTGTAGGAGTTCCTGGGTTCGAGCACCCTAATCCTCTTCTAAACGTTTCCAATTGTGAGTTCTTGGGCGTGATCCTCTGCGCCGTGGTGAGGGCTTCGTAGGGTTCTCTTGATAAAACCTTTTGACAACAGCCTTAGAGTGCCTGAGGAATCTTGATAGTTCCCACGTCGGTTCTCAGTTACCCTTCCAGTTCACCAAGTAGAGGAGCTCGCTGTCTTCGACCTTACTATCGAGGATCGAATTGACTTCCCACTCGCCGGAGCGATCAGCAATCAAATTCATGCGTGGCATATCCTCAGGATCTCGTCTTCCTTCATAGAAGGGCTCCAAGAGGCAAATATTATAAAGACGTTATGGATCTGGCGCTGCTTGGGGACGTCAAGCTCGTATGCCGAACCGTTTGACAGCTTCTTTGTGACTCTATACGGTCCCAGCTTCTTCCAGTGCAGCTTCTTAGAGACTTTTTCCACGTCGATGTCTTTACCGTTAAGCATGACGAGGTCTCCAACGTCTTACTCCTTTGCCCTTCGCTTCTGCTTATAGCATTCGGCGTATTTAGCACTGACCTCTCTTAGCCTGAGGGCAGTGTCTTCAACGATCTTCTTCTGACGCTGTGCTGAGCGCTCTGAGTGTTGGAAGGCTCGTTGTCGACGGAACTCGACATCCGCTCTGCGCACTGAATTCTCCAACCCCCAAGTGGGTGTCCACCCCTGGATTGCTTCGAATGGGGTTTTTTTGATGGCTGAATGGGGGCTATTGTTGTACGCGAACTCTGCGCATGGTAGAAGCACCGTCCAGTCACCTTGGTACTCATTCGTGAATATTCTGAGGAACGCCTCGATAAGACTGGTTTTGTATCTCTGTTTGGCCGTTGCTCTGCAGATGGTACGCCGCTGGTTTGCAACGTTTCATTCATATTATAGCTCCAGAAATTCCACTCCTCTGATTTGAAAAGGGTATCTTGATCAGAGATCATGGCTTTAGGCACCCCGTGGTGTCGAACCACCTCGCGGAGGAACACCTCTACTAGCTCGGCGACGGACATCTTGGCCCTTACCGGCGCGTAGCGGGCCATCTTTATGTGCTTGTCGACGACGACAAGGATGCGGACAAAGGGTAGGCCATTGAAGGCCTTGCTTTCGGGCAGGTCGATAATGAAGTCCATTGTGACTGTTACCCATGGCCTCGCCGGCGGCTCGATTGGGCGCAAAAGTCCAAAGGACTTGTGCCTTGATGACTTGGCCCTCTGGCATTCGATGCACTCGTAGCAGTAAGCCCTTACGTCACGTTTTAGGCTCAGCCAGTTGAAGGCTCGCGCGACGAGGTTCGTTGTCCTGCCTTTATCCCAATGGCCAGCAAACGGATCGTCTTGTTACGTGCTTGTAATAACCCAACGTAGCCCATAGATCATGGGCAGACAGACACGGTTCCTAAAGTATAGTAAGTTGTCTTCAAGCTTCCACTTGGACCACTTGACGCTCACTTGGCGCGATGTCGAACTCGTTCGACATCCCGCAAGAATCTAGTCTTCAACACTATGTGGGGTTTCCATGTCACACTGCGATGCTTCAAGTAACCTTCTGGATCTTCTCCGGATAGGCTGTTGATCGCTAACACACGGAGGTGCCTGTGGCTCAAGAGTAGACTCTTGGGATGGTTGGTCCATGGCCAAATCCACCACTCCGGTTCAGCTCCTGTTACTCTCGGGGGTAGCTAGTACCCGCCTCACAGCGAGAGCTAACAAGTTCATAGACTGGCTATCTATCATCGCTCGGACGAGTTCGTCAGGGTTCATGCTTGTATAAACCGTTCGCTCACCACCCATCGGTAGTCGAGTTGAGACGAAACGTAGCGCTCCATCAGTCGCAGCAGCTCCCGCTTCCTCAAGACTATTCCCTAGATCTATAGCCAGGTTGGAGCAGGGTCCAATGCCAATACCCATGGGTGAAGCCCTAGAAGAGGCTCGAGTGGCTACCACACTTTGCACACGTCTCAGGTTCATGTTCAACCCTGAGAATTCACTTCACTCGCCTCAGGGGCGCCTATCAGCTCCCTTGATGACCGCCTTCGTCTGCGGGCTCACTCAACCGCTTCGACGTCACCTTGGATCGTCTCTGCAGTGGTTGGCGGCGTCGCCTTCGGAGTCGAATGACAAGGCATCAGAGGGACGCGCATACCAACGAGCTTCATCGCTGCCAGCGTTAGCTTCTCCTGAACAGGAGCATACACACTGCTGGCCTCTCGTAACAAGCGTCGAACGTGTGCGGCAGCACTAGAGGTGGCGGCGAGCTCGGGGAGCTGATAGCTCGGTCTCCTCGACAATGCATCCGCAGAGCTTTTCTTCCCCTCGCGATACTTGATGCTGAGATCATACTTAAAGAGGCTTTCTGCCTGTTGAAGCAATAGGAGCTGCAGTAGGAGCTGCAGTAGGAGCAGGAGGAGTAGTCGTTCAATTAGGAACATAGTTGTTGCAGTGCCATTACACTGCCCGCTAGCCTGGTTGGGGCTAGCGTCAGTTGCGGCACAAAACCTAGATATTCTGAGAAGACACACCTTTAGTCAATTATCAGATCTACACTTCATCACTGCCCACTTGATTTCTACGTGTTAGCTTCGAGTGAACCACACGAGGTCGGCATGATCGCTGATGACTTCGCTAGGGTGTCGAACGTCTTGACAGTAGTACCTCCAGGTGTAAATGGCTCCACGATGTCTAGGAACTCTTGTTCTCCCGTCCATAGCGTGTCTCCCCATCTATGAGTTTTCTGTTGTAACCGGCGGCTGATAGCTAATGCGTGACACTCTCGGTCTCCACTCGCTGGGTGAGGATGCCTCCAAGAGCTCTTTGCGAGGCGTCTGTTTCGATCCTTAGAGGTTTATGCTCGTCGAAGCATTGTAGCAGAGGTGCAGACATGAATGCTGTTTCAAGGGCCTCAAATGCTGCAAGAGCATCACCTGAAAGAGGGTAAAGAGAAACACTCGCCGTGTCTTAGTGCGATGTCGAGTCAACTCGACAGGCATCCTCCTTCTTAAATGCTTGCAGTGCATGCTTCAATAGAGCCAGGAGGGAAAGTGCCTTCCTCGTATAGTCCTGTATGCAGTGCCTGAAGAAGTTGGCGAAACCTAGGAAGCTCTGTACGTCTCGTAGACACGTTGGGATAGGCAATTCTTGATCGCTTCCACGCGGGATGCGTCCATCGAGAGACCCCTTGTGCTGATGACGAAGTCTAGAAACTCAACCTCTTCGACGTCGAACGCGCATTTGGGGAGCTTTAAGTGTAGCCCGTATGCCCTCGTGGCCAATGTGTTCCTCGGTGTTCGTGTCGAAACCTAGGATAGCGTTCATGTAGGCCACACAGTATCGATCAAGGTGTTCGCGTATAGCTTGATACATCAAAGCTATGAATGACGCTGGTGCGTTGGTAAGGTCGAAGGGCATGAAAGTGTATTCGAAGAGGCCGAATCGCGTTTGAACCGCGGTCTTTCACTCGTCCCCTTCCTGCGTCTCTTCAGTCGAGCTTCGTGAAAACCTTTGCACCCCTCAGACGATCCAGCATCTTGTTAATCAGAGGCAGGGGAATTTTTTAATAGTGATGTCATTCAGATGGCGGTAGTCGACTACGAGGCGCAGAGAGCCGTCTACTTTTGGTACGAACATGACTGGAGAGGCCGCTGAGGACGACGATCTGCGTATTGTGCCTGCAACTAAAGCCTTGTCTAGTAGTCTCACTTCCCAAATGAGGGTTGCTTCCCTGGCTTCAGATTGATGCTATGATCATGAGGGCCTCTCTTGGGCAATTTAGGGTAGTCTGGCTCCCTGAAAATGTCTATGAAGTTTCTATATTTCGCTGATAGCCTTGCAAATGCATCTGTCGGGCCACCTGTCGAGTCTTGCTTCATGGCTAAGGAGTTGAGCTGTAGCGTTCGGAGGCCAAGCTCGGGGGGTTCGATGAGTCCTGAGGGCCGATGAAATGCTCAGTGGTGACGATACTCTTCTCCCCTAAGACCCCTCTTGAAATTCGCCACTGTCGCTTATTGAATAAGTCTCCGCGGTCCTGCTTGTCATCCCATGCGGATCGCCCCTTCTCTGAGTCACTTCTGACGGATAGCTCAGCTTATAGCGGTACTTGAAGCACGAAGTCTTCGGATGCGCCGCCATCGGTGACAAGGAAGTGCTGCTTCGTTCTTCGGAGTTCGTCGAAGCTGTCGAACGCTTCGACACACAGTTCGGCATCTCCATACGTGTTGACTGGGGTTCTTCAGGCATCTACCTTGCTCGCGGAGGGTATGAGGGCGAGGCCAAGCTCTCCAGTGACTGATATACTAATGGTGTTCGCCTGACAGCCTTGGTCGAGAAAGAACCTATAGCGAGTTTTGGAGTAGCCTGAATAGCGTGTCCCTCGAGGATTCGAAGCTTCCCTGTGAGCAGAGGGAGCGGGTTGCTGCGTTCGAAGGTACAGAGGCGCACCGGCGAGTTAGCTAGTCACTGGGATGCTCCGGGTGGATTGGTAGCTCCCTTGTAGTACCGAATATTGGTGCTCCATCCTTTGGTAGAGTCAGCTCCAAATTGACCGCTTTCTCTAAGCTTCATGCACGCCCTCGCGGTCTTGCGGGCTTCTACTCCTTCCTAGGAGACGTAGTCCTGACCGTCACATCGGGGGAATCTACTGGATCGCTGCGAGGTGGTGGATGGCTGGGTCTGGACCGAGGTCGAGTCCGATGTCGAGGTTGATGTAGCGACGGGTATGAGGTTCGGATTTGTATTTTGCCGCGAGCTTGATGCCTCGCTTTATATGCCTCTGCCACCTCTGCGTCCAGCATCGATGCTTCCTCCGCCTCGGCTGGGCTGGCTAGAGCTTCAGGATGAGAAACATGTAGTGAGGCTATCTGATCCGCTCTGCGCTCCTAAGACTGTGTCGAGATCTGCAGCGGTTTCAAAGACTGACTTGGAAGGCAGCCCAGGGAGTTGGGATGTCATGAGCCGCTGTAGCTCGGTCTGATAGCGAGGTAGAAGCCCAGCGCTGAAACGTCCATAGAGAGTGCCGCCGACACCGTCTCATAGGCTCTTCATGCTTAGCGAGAGATGTTCGTATGGAGGTGAGAGGAAGCGAAGATAGCTGATGGCAGACTACCCCTGTTCCTGAGGGACGCTGTGAAAGCGCTGGACATAGTAGTTCGACTCGGTCGACCCTAGGTGGAGGTTTTTCTCAAGGATATGTTTGAAATACTCCCAAGTGAGAGCTTTGTTGCCCTTCTTTCGAACAGCCATCTTCCAATGTTGTTGCGCTATCGAACTGGTTCGACGTCATCGTCGAAGGCACGTTCGAGGGCGGCTGATCGCTGGCGCCGGAGGTAAGGCCCCTGTGCAGCTTGGTGAAAGTCCTTGAGCTCTTGTCCGCCTTGTTGGATGAGGAGCTGGTTGCGAGCACGCTCCCTTGCGAGCTGGATCTCCCGAAGCCGCTGTTGCTGCTGTCGGATCACGATCTCGTCTTCTCGGATCGCCGCTGAGGTGAACCCAGTACCCTGAGAGCTCTGAAGTGTGTCTGCTCCGCCGGTCGGTGCATCGGGGGTGCCCTGAGCTCCTTGAACATCTGGTTGGGGCTGTAGTTCGATGGCTGCATCGCGGCGAGCTGTAACTCGCACGGATCGATGAGAAGAAGGTATCGTGCTGTTGTTCGGTATGGCCACTAAGAATTTAGTCTTGTGGAAAGATTAGAATGTAGGAGCGTGCACACCGCATGCTGTGCCATGATTCTACGAGGGCCCGATAGCCTACCCGACATCGCTGGCAGGTGACCGCGACAATAGCACGAGCACGATCATGAGGATATACAGCACAGAGACCACCAAGCACGCAGTTACATCGAGGCACTAATCGTTGAAGCTCCTAAAGCCCATGCAGATGCCTCCTTTCCATTTGAGGGCCTCGACAATTATGTAATTAGCCAGGGGAGCCACATGACTTAATTCGAGCCCATTAGAATTTTCCCCGAAATAAAACATTACGAGAAGTCGTGGGAATTGATTTTCTAATGACTAGCAGTTAAAGATACGATAATGTTAGGCATAAAAGCCCTGTGGGAAGAGCCATCTATACACGACTGATCAAGGCATAAGCCAAAATTCGGGTCGGAGACCCAAAGGAGCTATTGCTTAATAAGAAGTTGAAGAAGATGCCTCGTAGCCCGCGAAGAATCAGTCAGCCAACGTCAGTTTTAGATAGATAGAGCGAGACTCAAGAATATACATATCGCACATCCGGGTCTCGGGTCCGGAAGTAAAACCCGTTGCCATCCACCACCACCATTGCCTCATCGGGCATTGTATGCCCATAGTTCTCATCAGCCTGACAGTGCTACATCGATAGTAGTCAGTACGTAGTGAATGAAAATGCAGCGACCACGATGCCACCTCATACTTGACCCAGAGCTCCAGAGCTACCGTTACAATTGTACGCATAAGTCACTCAACTAAGTTGACGATGCAGGCAGAGATATCCACGGGCAGCCCAGAGGTGTACATGGCGCGCGAGGCTTTTTTTTTTTGAAAACTTCTTTTGTATTTTTCTTTTATTGCCGCAGCTGCAATTCGCAGATGCGGAACTAGTCTCATAGAACAGAAAACCAAAACAAAGCACTTGTACTCCACTATGATGAATTGAGCCTTCGAGGCCGAGTCAAACACATCGCGCAATCGTCCTACCGCTCAAATAACCTTAACCCGAAGACTTGCGTCGGGCCGCTTCTCCTGCGCCCAGACCCTCCTTACACTTGTCCCTTCCTCAGGCCGTATTGCTCAAGCCTCCTGGCAGTACTTCCCAATCAAGGCTTGGGGTGATGTGAGAATTTGCTCAAGGGTGGACACGAGTCCGTCGTAGAGGCATTGGGCAACCTGCTCAGATACCTTTTCGGCAGCATACGCCAGACTGAACTCAAGGGTGTTGTCGATACTTAGCCAAGAGATTCGTGTTTCGCTGAAGGTCCATTTTTGCTCCTCTTGCTTTGGCTGGGAGATAGTATATTCAGTGCCCCCAATCTCGAGGTTACTTGCGATACGTCTCGGCACATGGTTGATCCACGATGTAGCCCAGGTGTCTGCGGGCCAGTCTGTGCATTGCTGAGTGATTCGACTGAAGCCAAAGGTCTCGAAGGGGATGCTGTCCAGCTGTTGTTTTTGCATCGCGTACACGAGGTCCGCATACGTCATCGACGGGTCAAGTCTGACGCGCACTGGCATGGGAGTCGAACAGCAGCCCATCGCCTCGGCAACAGACGAATTAATCCCGGCACGGCCAGAGACAAGGTCAGCGAATACGACGTCGTCGCGCTTAGCATGTCGAGCCAGCACAAGCGCCCACGCCGCTTTGAGGACGTTTGCGCAGGTCGTGCCCTTAGGAAGATTCTGGCCTAGTTCCATCTTCTTGGGACCTATCACGCCGGCCCGCCACACATACTCATTGTCTTGAGATGTGGCGTATCCAACAGGCGTCATTGTCGCACCCTTGAGAAGATCGGTCCAGTATCTAGAGGCTTCTGGAGTTCGGCGCTTCTCAACTTGGGCGACGTACTGCGAAAATGTTGCGACTTTTTTGGTCTGGCCGTTCTCATAGAGGTCCTGGAGAGTCGACCAGAACTTCGATATACACATGCCGTCCCAGATGGCGTGAGAGAGGCGGATCAAGATGCGATGTTCCCCACTCTGCTTCCTGGTGGTGCAGATGGCAATTTCCGCTAGCGGTTGTCTGGCATCAAGAGGTTTGAATCCCTCGCGCTGCATGAAGTCCTCGGTCCATTCGTCGATCGTGGCGTCCGTGGTATATGTTTGAACGTCTGGTCTGGGCGCCGAGGGCACAACCCGCTTCCATTTTCCATCCTCGACAACAAAACACGTGTGTAGGGCCTCGATAGTAGTGAGTAGCTTCCTGCAGGCATCCGCCATCCTCTCGCCAATCAACGGCTTTGTCGCATTCAATGCAAAATAAGTCATGCCGACATCTGGGCGAGCGACATGGTGGTTCAACATCCACTCCTGGATGTCCGTCACGGCGGATGACTCCTCTACTCCATCCAAGTCATGAGCTATGTCGTCTTCGGTCGTTGTCTTCACGCACGAAGACAGAGCCGCAATGCTTTGTCTTTGCAACACGTCTCGGACAGAGACGGTCATGCCTCGCTGGCGACATGCCGCAACAACATGCATTGCTGCCACAGAGTCACCTCCCAGTTGGATGAATTGGTCCTCATGCCCGATATCGTCCGCAGGGCAGCCAAGTACCTCGGCATACGCGGCACGGAGCTGCTCTTCAGTTGCCGATAGCGCCCTGTTCACATCCATCTTTACCCTGCTGAAGGCTCCGAGTTGATCTCGGCTTAAGCTGTCGAGGATTGCGCGAGTGGCACGTCGATCCAATTTGCCGGACGCGTTGACAGGCAAATGGCTTGACATGGGCACAAAATAGCTGGGGACCATGTAGGGAGGAAGGTCCTGGAGCAGAGCGGCACGCATCTTTTGTATCATCGCAGCTAAATCGTGTGTGGGCAGTCGGACTGCTGGTGGCAAGCCGTATCTGTCATCGTAGTCACTAGCCCGAATTTCAACACCTTCCTGGAGCTCGAGTGCGGCCGTGAGCACAGGATCGGCGGATGCGGATGGATCGCGCGGTCTTACCAAGTCCACGAAGGCGTGGGAGATCTCCGGATGAAGCTGGACAATGCGACTCTCAACCTCTCCAGGCTCTACCCGTTGCCCACGGACCTTGATTTGGGCATCGCAACGGCCCAGGTAAATCAGTGAGCCGTCTTCATTCTGCTGCACGAGATCACCAGTGCGATACATGCGGCTGCCACGCTCGGACAAGAGACCAAGTCGGGCGAGAAATTCTGGGTCCGATACAAAAGAAGCTGCGGTTTTGTCCGCGTCGTTCAGATAGCCTCGTGCAAGGAGTGGCCCCTGAATCAAAAGCTCACCTGGGGCTCCTACTGGGACAAGCCGGTTGTAGTCGGACGGATCGACCACCCAAGCAGCGGATCCGGCGATAGGAGTGCCAATGTTGGTGGCGTCCCGCTCATGTTCAACCAAACTGATAACTGACTCAACAGAGCATTCACTCTGTCCGTAGGCATTGAGTATTTTTGCATGTTTTGCCCACAATTCCACCACTGCAGGCCTTACGGCCTCGCCACCAAGCACCACCGTTTCAATCTCAGGGACGTCATGCGGATCAATCAGGGATGCAGCAGTAGACGTCAGATTGACAAAATTGACGTGCATGCGACGGATCGTACGCGCAAGCTCGCTCACGTTCAGGCGCTGATCCTCAGACGGAATACATGTACAGCCCCCAAAGATGAGCGTTGTAAACATGTCTTCAATCACGACGCCAAAGGTGTGCGAAGCGAATTGAAGAGCACGGGTATGGGCGCTGTTGCCGAACAGGGTGCCGTGGCCGATGATTCCCGTGCAGAGTGACTGATGCTCGAGAACAACGCCCTTTGGCGTACCAGTACTGCCTGACGTATAAACAATCCAAGCTGCATTGTCTGGGTTTACACCCTTGGAAGGAAGTATTGCGTGAGCTGGGAGCTGCTCGACAAAAGATTGATCAACCACAATCGGATGCGGCACGCCCTGCAGTCGCTTCGCTTGCGCTTTGTCGATGAGAGTTACGCTAATGCCTGCATCTGCGACGATCGTCTCGATACGGCTCAGCGGGTGCTGCGTGCCGAGTGCAACCACCACGCCGCCTGACTGGAGAATGGCCAACATCGACACCATCGCCCATAGCGATTTATCCATACACACGCCGACAGTCACTTCTGGTCCAACTCCAAGGCTGACTAGGTGGTGAGCTAACCGGCAAGCAGTTTTGCTCAACGCTGCATAGGATAGTTCACCATCCCACGATGATACGGCCTGTGCATGCGGCTGTCTGTCAACCATGGTCTGCACGAGTTCGTGGATGCAGGACCGGTTGGGGGTGGCCCGAAGGACGGGCTGATTCCATCTTCGAATCCTCTCTATATCAGCCGGTTTGAAAAGATCAAGGTCGCCGATAGCGGTATCGCCGTGAGTTTCCAGCTGTTGCATCGTATGTTCAAACTGTGAGAGAAGCGCCTCGGCCATTGGTATTGGAATCACCTCGCTGTCGTATCGCATCTCAACATCTACTGTCCGGTCGGCGTTGATGGTGCATTGTACCGCGAGTGCATATCCACCAAAATCCGTCTTGTCAGTGGCAAGTTCTTCAAGGCCGATTGCTAGGAGAGCTTCATCATCCCCGTCTCCCATATTTGGTTGTATGATGAATAGATGCCCCGGGTCATAGTCGACTCCCAACCCAGGCACTGCAGCACGGATATGTTGCATACCTGTGTGCAAGAACGGCTTCATCTCCTCACTTTGGCGCCCCATAGCGGCCAAGATTTCTGAGACAAGCTGCGTACGATCATCGAGGCGCGTTCTCACTGGCACAGTGGCAAGGGTTGGCACAACCATGTTACCGATATCCGAGACCGGGATGTCACGGCCAGAGAGTGCAACAGTCGAAGTAGCCTCACTACTACCGGTGTAGGTAGCGACTGTGATAGCCCATGCCGCTCGCAAAAGGATCGTGACTGGCGCTACGTCGTGCGGCCTGCTGCGCTGTACTCGCCGCCGTGAGAGACCATCGCCATGTGGGCGGTATAACGGGTGCGGCAGCGGGGGGAAGCGAGTCAGATGAGCATCTTCCAGTTGCTGCTTCCAGTAGGTGGCCACCTGCTCTTTGTCTGCCTGCTTCAGATACTTCATGAACCGAGGGACTGGAGGCGGATGATGGTAGTGTTCTCCTCCGTTCTGATAAATTTGAGCCAGTATGTTGAGCGTTAGAGCAATTTGATAACCGTCGTAACCGCTGTGATGTTGAGTCCACACGAAGTAATTTGCTTGATCTGCCGCATCTCTCACAGGCTCGACAATAGCCAGACGATGTAGCGGTGTTCCGTAAGCGAAAGGTAGCGCTTTATCCTTTGCTAGATACGTTTGCAAGTCGTTCGCCTGGATCCAGTCTAGCGCTCCGCGCACGACTACCTGTACCGAGCCTGACTGTGCAGTGTGGTAAACGATGCGGGTCCGTAGAATTGTGAGAGAACTCATGAGCTTTGACCAAGCCTCCTTAAAACGCGTCATGTCGGTACCTCGGATGCGGAAGACATTCTGTGCTACGTACGCACCAGGCTGCTGAGCTGTCACAGCCATAAGGCCTTCCTGGAGAGGCGTCGCTGGATATACATCCTCGATGTCTTGTGGTGTCACATCACATCGCTCTGCAATTCCTGAAAGCCATGCCTTCTGCCTTTTTGCATCTGCATCGGTGAAGCCATTCCAAAGTTCAAACGGAGCTGGATCTTGTACGGTGGCTCTTGCCGCGCTGGAGTTCTCAGCCACGCGAGCCAAATCCGATAAACGCGGGTTTTGGAGGATATCTGCTACTCCAATTCGTATGTTTACTCCCTGGGCTGCAGCAACAAGACGCATAGCTGTGACAGAGTCGCCTCCGAGCTGGACAAAATGGTCATGAGCGCCTATCTTGGGCGAGCACCCGAGCACTTCAACCCAGATACGGCGGAGTTGGTCTTCCATGGGCGATAAAATCCTGTCCTCGGCGCTTTCGGTTGGTTTCTCGAACGCCCCGAGTTGTTCGCGGCTCAGACCCGCAAGGATCGTACGAGTAGCCCGTCTGTCCAACTTGCTCGAGGCATTGAGTGGCAGACTCGTCATCGGAACGAATTGTGGTACCATATATCGCGGAAGGACCAGCAGCAATGAAGCCCGCAAGTTTCGAATCATAGCACTAAGAGCATCCGTCTGTCGGCGCACTGTTTGCGGTGGTAGGTCATCCTCCTTGTCGTTCCCGTCGCGGCCGAATTCATGAACGTCGATCGCGGCTACGAGCATCGAGTCACCAGACGCATCGCTCGGCCGGACCAGATCGACACAGGCAATTCGGACTTCCCGTTGGAGCCGGACTATATTACTCTCAATCTCCCCAGTCTCTACTCTCTGGCCACGGATTTTGATTTGGGTATCGATCCGACCAAGGTGGATTAGCGACCCATCGGTATTCTGCTGCACGAGGTCTCCTGTTCTATACATACGACGCCCAGGTGATATGCCAAGCTGCGTGACAAAGTCAGGATCCCACACAAAAGCCTTGGCCGTTTTGTCTGAGTCGTTAAGGTATCCTCTTCCGAGATGCGAGCCTTCTACTAAGAGTTCTCCATGTATCCCAATAGGAACCAGACGGTTGTAGTCAGATGGGCTCGTAACCCAGAAGCAGACGCCAAGCGGGAACCCGATCGTATACGCGTCACGTGGTTGCTTCATGGGCGCCGAACAGCTGATATCAACGCAACATTCCGCTGGACCATAGGTGTTTATTATTTTGGCGTATCCGAGCCATTGTTCGACAACCGCGGGACTAACGGTTTCGCCGCCAAGGAGCCTGCAGATTTTGAAAAAGGACATTATCAGTTTTCGGTTCTCTTAGTATTACTAGAGAGGAACAGGACGTTGATGGTAACTTACAAAGTCTTGAGCATAGGCACATCAGTTGGCTGGATAAGTGACGCTATGGTTGGTGTCGTGTTGATAAGGTTAACGTTCATAGAGCGAATTGTATCGGTGAGCGCGTTCAGACGCTGGTCCTCAGATGGAACGCAAACGCAGCCTCCAAACACTAGTACAGACAAGATATCCTCGATGCAATTGTCGAAAGTGTAGGCAGAGAACTGGAGGGCTCTAGTATCAGCACCAAATCCGACGCGAGGACCATGTGCATGAAAGCTGCTGCAAAGCGCCTTGTGTTCGAGGACGACGCCCTTGGGTACTCCCGTACTACCAGAAGTATACACAATCCATGCCGCGTTATCAGGCGAAACGCTATCGCAGACCCGCCTTGTAGTCACAGGGGCCGGCAGCCCCCTCAGGAAAGCGGCGTCCACGACAACGAGGCGTGGCGAGATACCCTCAAGTTGCGAGAGACGTGTAGCCTGTACTGCGTCGACCAGGATGGTGGATATTTCGGAGTCCCGCGCAATGATCGTGACCCTCGTGAGAGGCTGCTGGACTCCTAAGGGTACCACAACGCCGCCTGCCATAAGGATCGACAGTATCGACACGACAGCCCAACGCGACTTATCCATGCACAGCCCAACGGTGACCTCTGGACCAACGCCACAGTGGCTGATCAAGTGATGGGCGAGCCGGCGAGCAGTGGTGTAAAGAGTCGCGTAGGAAAACTGCCCATCCCACGCGTCAACGGCTTGAGAACCTGGGTTCTTGTCGACCATGATTTCTATAAGCTCGTGAATGCACGCCTGTTTGGCTGACGGGGTTCTTTGATTCCATTTCCGTACGGTATTAGCATCAGCTGGACTGAAAAGGTCAAGGTCGGCCATGGAACTTCCACGACCGTGGTTCTTCAGCTGCCGGATAGTGTGCTCGAAATGGGACAGAAGGGCCGCTGCTCTAGGCTGTGGGAGAACGTCGCTGTCGTAGCGAATTTCAATGTCGACCGAATCAGCATTGACCGTACAGTCTACGGCGAGTGCGTAACCGCCAAAGTCTCGGCTTTCTGCGCTTTCTGCTGTGGCTGTGTTAAGCTCGAGGCCAATAGCTTCAAGGGCCGGACGTTCACCGTTTGTGACTGCTGGCTGTACGATGAATAGGTGTCCTGCATCATAATCCGAATCGAGCCCCGGCACTGCGTTCCGAATCTTGTGCAGTCCAGCATGCGCAAAAGGAACCATTTCTTTGGCTTGCTGATCTACAGCGGCTAGGAACTCGTCCATAGACTGCTCTTCGTTCATCTTTATTCGGACCGGCACTGTTGTAATGGTTGGCGCAACGACATTGGCAATGTCTTGGACTGGGGCATCACGACCACTTAGAGAAACATTGACGATTGCCTCATCGGTCCCCGTGTAGGTCGCTACAGTCGCGGCCCATGCTGCCCGCAAAAGGACGCCCAGAGAAACTGTTGGGGTGCTGCTGTTGCTATTCCTGTCGCTGCGGTACTCCTCTGAGAAGCGGTGGAGTCGTGTTTGGAGAAGACTGCCGGCATGTGGTTGATATGTCGAAGATGGGCGTGGGGGGAATCGGGTTAATTGGGCGTCTCCCAGTTGATTTCTCCAGTATGCGGCCATGGCGTCCTCGTCCGTCTGCTGTAGGTACCTGATAAAGCGCGAGATCGGAGTTTGAACAAAGCTGCCTTCCTCTCCCTGGTAGATTTGGACGAGCATTCGTGAGACGAGTAATAATGACCATCCATCATATGCCGCATGATGCACGGTCCATACAAAGTACCTGCTTGTCTCGTCCTGGACAATCGCCAGACGATGCAGCGGCGTCCCATAAGCAAAGGGTTGCGATTGATCCTGTGCCAGGTAGCTGCGCAGGTCGGTAACCAACTCCCACTGCGGCGCCTTCTTGACAACGACCTGGACAGAACCCTGAGCTGTGTAGACAATGCGTGTGCGGAGGATCGAAAGTTTGTTGCTCAGTAGTTTCCAAGCCCGTTGCAGGCGCGAAACGTCAACATCTGCTCCAATCCGGAAGACTTGCTGCGCAACGTATGCGCTCGTCTGGTGGGACGTCATCGCCATCAACCCCTCCTGTAAGGAGGTGGAGGGATACACGTCGACAACCTCATCAGGTCCCGCCAGACCTTCGCATTGCTCGGCTAGGGCGGTGAGCCATTCCTTCTGCCTTTCTGCATCCGCATCGGTGAAGCCGTTCCAAAGCTCGAATGGCTCTGGATCCGCTTCCGCCGCGTACGCTGCTGTAGCAGTGTACTCGCTTGACACCCGTGCCATATCCACGAGGCGCGGGTTTCGGAGAATCTGCGCAACTCCAAGTTGCATTGGTGTTGGCGCCGTTTGCGCTGCTGCAACGAGCCTCATAGCCGTTACAGAGTCTCCCCCGAGCTGGAAGAAGTCGTCGTTCGCGCCTCTAAACTCTTCTGCAGAAAGACCGAGCACTTGCGCCCATAAAAGACGAAGCTGTTCCTCGGTCTCTGAGAGCATTCGGTCCTCTATAGTGTTCCCGCGGTCAGCCGCAAATGCTCTCAGCTGCTCGCGGCTGAAACCTTCGAGTACTGTTCTTGTAGCTCGCCGATCCAATTTGCCTGATGCATTCACCGGGAAGCTCATCGGTATAAAATGTGTCGGGATCATGTAGAGGGGTAGAATCTGAAGAAGATCAGAGCGGAGCTCTCCTAATACAGCATTCAGACGGCGCGTGGGCCGGAAAATGGTGTCCGTGAAGTCAAGGTGATCGTCATGCTCAGCATCGCTGTCGTCGACTCTGAACCGCCTTGGAAGCTCCACTGCAGCTAGGAGCATTGGGTCGGAGATGTTTCGTAGCCGTACGAGGTCGACGCACGCATGTTGGATCTCTGGTTGAAGACGCACAATGTGACTCTCAATTTCCCCAACCTCAACGCGCTGGCCGCGGATTTTGATCTGCGTATCGAGACGGCCAAGACACACCAACGAGCCATCGTCGCAGTTCTGTCGGACGAGATCGCCAGTTCGATACATACGGCGTCCAGGTGGTAGATGAAGCGAGCTGATGAAATATGGGTCAAGCACGAAGGACTTGGCGGTCTTTTCGCTATCGTTTAGGTACGAGCGAGCGAGCGCAGGCCCCTCAATAAGCAATTCACCTGGAGTGCCGATAGGGACAAGGAAGTTGTGGTCGAGGGGATCTGTCACCCATAGACGGTTCGACACAGGGGAGCCAATGATGGGTGCATCTTCCGGGCGAAGGATTGGACCGTTTATGACAGAGTAAATAGAACATTCAGCTGGCCCATATCCGTTGAATACTTTGACACGCCCCACCCAGGGCTCCACTGCAGCAGTTTTTATTGCCTCGCCAACGAAAACAATGGTATCAAGTGATGTTGGAACGCTTTCTGGATTGAGCAATGAGGTAACTGTCGGTGTCAAGACCGCGAATGTTACTGCCAAATCATTCATCACAGATGCGATACCGTCTGTGCGATCTCTTTCCGACGGGATGCAGACGCAGCCTCCATAGGCCAGGGTGGTGAAAATGTCGGTAATGCTAACATCGAAGGTGAAGGCAGAGAACTGGAAATTTCTTGTAGAGGGTGTGACGCTATAGCGGACTCCCGCGGCAAGGATACCAGAACACAGAGCTTGGTGTTCCAAGACGACTCCTTTAGGAACGCCAGTACTTCCAGATGTGAAGATTACCCATGCTGGATTGCTTGGGCTTGCTCGCGAGAGCGCAGGTGTGCGTGGGGCTGGCAGCGAGTTCAAAAGGCTGGGGTTAACAATAAATGGATGAGGGACCAGGGTGTTGAACCGCTTTGCCTGGGCAATGTCGACCAAAACCACAGAGATCTCGGCATCGGCAAGAAAGATCTTGATCCGGGAATTGGAGAATTGTACCCCAAGCGGCACAACAGCACCGCCCGCCCGTAAGACCGCGAGCATTGATATGACTGCGAATTCGGATTTATCCATACACAGCCCAACTAGGGTTTCTGGACCAACCCCGAACGAAACGAGATGCTGCGCCAGACGACCGGCAGCGGCGTCTAGCTGGGCATAAGTGAGCTTGCAATCCCTTGTGCAGATTGCCACGGCTTGAGGAGTTTTTGTAATTTGTGCTCCTACTAGCTCATCTAAAGTGACTTGCACGGCATCCGGAGGCGGTCTGTTCCAGCTCAGCAGTTTCTCTTTGTCTTCCGGAGTGATAAGGTCGAGATTTCCGATTGTGGCGTTTCGCTGAACAGCATTCAAGGCCGCGTCTGGGAGGTTATAAGGCTGTAGTTCACGTGTAAGGTGCTTCAGCTGGGACATCAGAGTCGTCACTCGAGAGGATGAAAGGACGTTCTTGTCGAAATGCATTTCGATTTCTACGCCGGTGCCGCTGGCGTCGAGCATGCATTCGACGACCAGTGCATAACCTTCGAAGTTTTGTCTTTCCCCTGTCATTCCCTTGAGACCAAGAATTTCAGCAGCTGTGATGTCTTCCGGGGGCGTGCCGAATTGCACAACAAACAGGTGTCCAGGGTCGAAGTCGTGACCAAGGTCCGGAACTTCACGGCGAATATTGGCAAGGCCAAATTGTGCGTAGGGCGCCATGTCTGTATTCTGGGAGTCAATCGAGGACAGGAAGTCCACGACAGCCTTCTTCCGATCAATTTGTATCCTGACGGGGACCGTGGCAATAGTGGGTGCAACCACGTCCTCGATACCAAATACGGGCACGTTGCGGCCCGAAAGAATGATCGCGAGCATGGCCTCGCCGCTGCCGGTGCAGCTGGCAACCACCAGAGCCCACGCTGCTCGCAGGAGAATGGCGAGCGAGACACGGCTGCCGTGTCTGCTGGCATTTTCTGGTCGGTCAAGTAGCTCGAAGCGATGTCTCAGAACACCATCAGCGAACGGCCGGTAGGAGGGACCGGGAAGCTCCGGAAACCGGGTCAATTGCGCATTTTCGAGTTCCCTTTTCCAGTAAATCTTGGACCACTCCCACCCCTTTTTCTGAGTGTTTTGTCCGAGGTACCGAACAAAACGTGGAATAGGAGTTACAGCATCGCACGAGCGTCCCTGAAAGACCCGGGCGAGCATCTTCAACGTCTTGGAGACAGTCTGCCCATCGTATGCAGAATGGTGAGCTGTCCATACGAAACATCGCTCGCTCTGGCCTTTGGTGGTCTCTTTGCGGTCATCGACGATGGCAAATCGATGTAGGGGCGTCCCATACGCAAAAGATGCTGCCCGGTCCGCTTTGATAAATGTCAAGAGACCAGATGCAGCAGTCCACCGAGGTGCGTCTCGTGTCACCACCTGTACCGAACCTGAGTCAGGTGTGTAAACAATCCGTGTCCGCAGAATAGGGAGTGAGCTTGCAACGTCGGCCCAGGCCTTTTGGAAATGCTTCAAGTCGATTTTCGAATCGATGCGGTATGCAATTTGTGCGACATAAGTCTCCGGGAACTGAGTCGTCATCGCCATCAGGCCTTCCTGAAATGGTGAGGTAGGATATACGTCTTCCACGTGATTCGGAGGAACCTTGCACTGATCGGCCACGCTGGCCAGGCGCGTTTCCTGCTCCTCAGCGCTCGCTGAAAGAAATCCATTCCACAGCTCAAAGGGCACAGGGTCTTCCTCGGCGGCTCTCTCGGCCGCATGATCGTAGCCATCCACGATCCGCGCCAGGTCGGCCAGTCGTGGGTGTTGAACGATGTCGGCGACGGAAAGGGATATGTCCCTCCTCCGAGCAATTGCAGCCATGCGCATAGCAACCACAGAGTCACCGCCAAGGTGCATAAAGTGGTCGTTACTACCGATGTCCGCTGCAGGGCGCTCAAGCACCTCGGCCCAGATTGCCTGAAGACTCTTCTCCGTCTCTGTTGATATGGTGCCCAGCGCATCCTTCTTCTTGAACATTGCCAACTCGCTTTCCGTCAATATTTCGAGTATTGTACGCGTAGCTCGCCGGTCCAGTTTCGCAGAAGCATTCGTTGGTAGGGATACAAAGGGCACAAAATGGCTTGGCACCATGTAGAGAGGAAGTTCATCAACAAGCTTGGAATGGAGACTTTGCAACAAGTCTCTCAGACTTTCGGATGTCTCGCAAAGTGTGCCTGGTACTGAACCCCCGTGAGAAGCCGCCTCGTGCATGTCAATTGCCGCTATAAGCATCGATGATCCCAAGGCACTATTGCGTGGTTGGACCAAATCCACACAGACGAGTGGGTTACCGGGCAGCGACTGTGAAATCCGACTCTCAATCTCTCCCACCTCAACCCGTTGGCCTCGGATCTTAACCTGCGTGTCCCAACGGCCCAGGTAGGTCAATGAACCGTCCTTATTCTGCCGGACCAGATCGCCTGTACGATACATACGCCGGCCAGGCGCTATACCAAGCCTCTTTACAAAGCCCGGGTCTAGGACGAAGGCCGCTGCCGTCCTGTCGGGGTCGTGCAGGTACTCGCGCGCGATTGCGCCCTCGATAAATAGTTCCCCCACAGCACCAATGGGGCTTAGGCGGTTGAAATCTAGAGGATCCGTTATCCAAAGGCAATTCGCGGCTGGGAACCCGATATTTGATGCATCCTCAGCACGAGTAATAGGCCCGTTGATTGTCGAGACGTGCGAACATTCGGAGGGGCCGTAGCCATTAAACAACTTCACACGCCCTTCTTCCAACCAGGGCTGAATAACGGCAGGGCTCAGAGCCTCGCCTGTTAATACTATCGTATCGAGCATAGGGAGGTCCCGTAGATCGAGTAATGATGCAACAGTCGGAGTCAATGTTGCAAAATTTACTCCCATAGTTTTGATAGCCATTCCAAGGTCGTCAAGCCGTTGGCTTTCCGAGGGAATACAGACGCATCCGCCAAAACTTAGGGTTGTGAATATATCCTTCACAACAACGTCGAAAGTTTGCGCAGAGAACTGCAGGGCCCGCGTCGAAGGTCCCATCTTATAACGGGCTACTTGAACATACATCGGGGCGCATAGCGTCTTGTGTTCTAGTACAACGGCCTTTGGAACCCCTGTGCTTCCAGAGGTATGGACGATCCAGGCTGCATTGTCTGGCGACACGCTGGGCCAAGTAGGGATCGTAGGTGACGGCAGTTGATCCAAATAAGTAGCGTCTACTACGACTGTGTGAGGCACGATGCCTTCTAACCGTTTGGCGTGCACTCGATCGGCTAATAATATGGATATGTCGGCATTACGAGCGATAGTCTGAATGCGATTCGGTGGATGCTGGTTTCCAAGGGGCACCACCACGCCTCCGGCTTGCAAGATTGCTAGCATAACGACCGGTACCCAACGGGACTTGTCCATGCACACGCCAACCTTCCCCTCGAGTCCTACACCGAGACGGATAAGGCTGGCAGCCAGTCGGCGGGCTGAAGCGTCCAGTTCGCTATATGTTAGCTCTCCATCCCACGCGTAAACAGCTGGTCTGTCAGGCTGTCGCTGTGTCGTAGCCCAGACCTGGTCGTGAACGCAATTGCGTATGACGGCGTATGGGCTTCTATTGCTGGCGACTATTTTCGCTTGGTCCTGCATAGTTAGTCCTACGAAATCAGAGCAAGGCTTACTCGCATTTGGGAGAATGAAATCTAGGCTGTCACGGAAAAGCTGCATCATGTTGAGTGCATCTTCCCTTAATGTCAGCGATTCCCACACATTGAATCTGAGCCCCAACCGGTGTTTGTCGATATTAATCGCCAGAGTGTAGTTGTACTGTGAACGACATGTCAGTTCCTGCTTGCGATGAGTCCTAGTCAGACGTGTCACGTACGTCCGACGGGGCCTCCCAAGACACGACGTCCACCGCAAATCCCGCCCTGGCAAATTCTGTTTCAGGCACTCCGCGTGAGAAGGACAGGAGTGAGTCGCCAAGCTGACGCACCGAGGCGCCGCTCCCCTCCTGATTGCCGGTCAAGCTAGCTCCCTGGTAAGGCAGACTGTCTAAGAAATCGCTTTGTGCACGCTCCAAGGCCTCGGCAATAGTTGTGTTTTCGCCAAGATGAACACGACAGGGAAGGGTGTTAACAAAGTTACCAACAGCGTCTTGCAAACCCTTGATACGCTTCTGTCTGCCTGAGGCTGTGTACGAGAAGCAGACGTTGCTCGCACCGGTGTAACAACGTAGCACGAGCGCGTACGCAACCTGGCACGCGTTTACCAGTGTAGCGTTGGACTGGTCCGAAAGATTCTGAGCCAATTCCGGCGGGATGGGCATTTCTTGGTCGATTGTGTACAGCCCCGTCGGGCTCGTTTTCGAGCTGGGGCTGCTCAAAAAACTGCCCTCGGTGGCCTCCATGTAGCGAGACCAATACGAGAGGGCCTCATGTGACGTATCAGGCTGTTGAGCTTGCAGGAAATCCCCACATTGCATGTGTTCATCCGCAGGAAGTGTTCCTGTTAGTGCTCGGAAGAGATCGCGGAAAAGAATCTCAATCGACACGGCGTCGACTATAGCATGCGAGATTATTAGTCTCAGAAACAATTTATTGTCTGGCGCCTGTGCCAGGATTAAACGATGTGGAAATTCGGAGCCGTAGTCCTCGAAAGATGTTTTGTTTTCGGCCTCAGAGAGTGGTAGGACGCTGATTTGGGGATTGATGTTCTTCCACACAACCTGGTCAAGTCTTCCAGGACGATCCACGCTCTCCACGAACATAGTTCGAAGAGCAGCATGCCTTTTCACCACTGCTGTCCACGATTTTTTGACAGTGTCGGTAGTCACCACGACTGCAGGGTTGGCGGAAGACATTGTCGCCGCGAGCTGTAGCTGATATGCCCGAGGATCAATGCTTTGGAGGGCGATAAAGTTTTCTTGCATGGGGGAACAAGGCCCGATGCATTGGATCTTCTCAAGAGGACCGCGCAAGACGCCGCGCAGCCCGTCCAAAAGGGGTCCTTCAGGCGGACCGTACGAGTTCTCAATACCATTGCTGGTCGGCTGTCTGGATTGGTGAGATCGTGCAATCCGATCGATCAAGTCGTCAAGACTTTCAGCTTGCAAGACATCAGGAATATCAACATCAATGCCAGCTTCATGACAAGAGCCCATGAAGTTAACGGCAGTCAGGGAATCTCCACCCAGCGCGAGCCAGCTTTTGTGGATTTTATTTCGAAGCTTGTGTGGATTAATATCAAGAGCAGTAGCGGCCAAGCTTTCAAGCTTAAGCTCAAGCGAAGGCAAATCGTCCTGTTGCCGCTCGCTAGCCACGTGATTTAAGGAGGGTGCCATGATGATTTGTGGTGACGATGAAAACAAAGTGCTTCCGGGAACTGAGAATGACCTGGATCGAGTGATGGCGATAAAGATTATTACAGAGTATTGCGAGGGCGCATGTCAAGGTTCGTCCTTTCTTGCAACACACGGATAGTGTTTCAGCAATCTAGTGGTACAATGCAGTGGACAGAAAATATGGTTGCTAAACAAGGGACACCAATCCTACAGCGATTGACCGGCTATCTCTTCTGTCCCCGGCTTGATGGCATGGCACCACCGTGGTGCCACCGTTCTGGGCGAGTGAGGATACAAGGCTCGGTGGAAGAAATACCAGGACATTTTGTATGGCGAAACACCTATCCGATGTCCGGGTACTTCTGCCACCAAGCCTTGATATGATCATGGTAAGCATACAGGTTCCCACATTCAGGGAATCGCAGGAAGCATGATATTCGGCTAAGATGAGAGATCAGTGTAAGGCGGTGGGCCCGGCAGAATAACCACGCTAGATAGCATTAGGAGCTTCGTGCTCAACTCAACATAGCTACTCGAATATAATCTTCTAGCTGTAACGTTGCTACCTTTGGTAGACACCAGTGGCCCACCCTTCCAGTATTAAGATACCCCCCCTGCCCAATACAAGACCAAACACCCAGCTTCCAATTCTAGGACCTACCAGACCTAGGGGCGTTACAATATGTCGGTAAAAAGTGAGAAGCTCATAGTCTCACGGTATCTCGACGACATTCATGACAGGCTTCCTTCGATGGAAAGAATGTCTGAAGTGCAATTCAGCCAGTGATGTATTCCCTAAGGGAAAGGAAAACCGAGACGCTTGTAGTACTGTTTGTCTTCCTACCCTGAATCTGCTCGCAGCCTTCCCTTGATCAATAGAGGTCTAGATGTGATTATCGTTTCGCAATTTTTGGCCGCCAAAGTACGGCGACGGTGAAACGATAGATTGTTCGGGCCTGACGGGGTTGCAAGCAATGATGGTACACAGCGCGTGACAGTGATAAGCAACCCAATGTCAAGGCATATGTCGCAGTTTGAACAAAGTAAAAGTCGAACGAGAAGTATTATCAGACAAAACTGAAGTGCTTCAGGCGAGCCGCAGTTCCTGATATTGCTTGCCTTTTTCTCGACTGTTGAAATCCGTATTTCTACCATAGTCATCCACGCTTCGCATTCTCGTTCCCTTCGCAGGCTTCGCCTGATAAGTCCACGTCTACCAACATCCAAGAAGGAAACTACAGCCGTCTGCTATCCAAGGTTCTTGCATGGTCAACGAAGCGTCAAAATTGTGTTCGCCAGGCAGCACCGATAGCATCTTGGGCACGTCGGGTACAATCTCTTCTATGCGTTTGACGAATTCTGTAGAGCAAGTCGTCGGAACCTATTGGATCAGATCCATTGATAATAATCAGCAAGTACTCTCGTAAACAGCTAACAACAATCACATGTTCTTGCTTACCACCGAGTCGTTCTGTCCGTGAATTACCCAAATTGGCGGGCAACGTTTTTTCATCTCGATGCTAGCAATGGTATCAAGCCGCGGGTCAAGCCTCTGGTTCATCATTCGTGGCAGCCGACCCTGTTGCAGAATACATGTGACCAATCCCCACATCTTCATTACGTCTCCATGCGTTCGAACCGTACCCTTGGTACGCTGAATATATGATCGAATATTGGCCTCTGCTTGTCGCGGCGGAGGAGGCCACGATCCTAGAATTCTTCTCGGCCGCGTCATCTTGAGTTCCGGAACATTGCTGTAGAGCGGCCCGTAGAGCGACACGACAGCTTTAACAGCCGCGTCAGGGCGTTCAAGAGCGGAATGCAACGCAATGATTCCTCCGGCGCTGTGTCCAGCACAGATGATGCGGTTGATGTTCGGCCGTACACTCCATGACTCGAACTCGGTCACTCTGGGCAGAGTATCGAGAAACCAGGTCCAGAAGGCGTCCATGTCGTCCATAACGTCGGCGCCGGTGGCCTCGGGCAGGAGACAATAGTCAGGCGCCACGATCATAGCGTCCTGCGATAAGGCGAATTCGAGTAGCCAATCCGGCCACCACGGCTCGTACAGACGATCTCCGACGATGAAGGCTCCTCCATGCCAAAAGACTAGCACGGGGACATTGATATGGGCGCCGTCGTGTCGCTCTTCGGCCACTTTTCTGGGCGTCCATCTTGACGCCCAGATTTCATGGTCAGCAACTGTCCTATAGACCAGATCCGTCCTCTCGAAACCGTCGAATTTGCTCTTTTGAGGAGATGACATCTTCTCGTTGCTGCTTGGGAAACTTTGAAAACTTTGAAGCTGTAAGTCGATCTTCGTCCTTGTCGATGATCAAGCAAGGTACACGCGTGGCGGGTATATGTATAGTCGGTCGACCACGACCAGAGCCAACTGCAGCGCGAAAGCCCACACCATCAACTACAACATCTACACCGTCTCGCCACAGCACTCCGGCAAGACTTTGGTAGCGATGAGAGATTCAGTCCACAAGGCTGTGGTGCTATATCCGCAGATACTAATTCAACGTGCCAAAAATAGTGGAAGCTGATCTGATGTGTGATATAGACCTTTGTCTACCTTGACCTAAGAGAACTAAACCAAGGGGAAATGACAGGAAATGTATCGAACAAAGAGGCCTATATTAATTCAAATAGTTCGATTAATAACCTAGAATTTTGATGATCATGTGGAATTGATGTGTGCTTTTATCTTCACTAAACTTTAATGTTTTTATTCGTCACCTTGCAGATATTTTGAAAAGTAAACCTGAGTTTTTTTTTTATCTGATTAGTCTCATCTTCGAATCTATAGCTATAATAATATCTGCTATTTAATTACACTACTATTATAAGAGTTGATGGCTGGAATACTATTGTTCAATCCTAAGGTGGTAGGTAGAATGCCTATAGGGTAAGTAACCAACTGAAGGATTAAAGGATGAATCGAGCGGATTCCATTTTTCAATATGTCTGTACGCAAGTAAGAAGGCTGGGGGGAAAACGTGTATGAGCTGTGGACCTGGGGCATGTCAGATTCGATATCACCATTCTTCGTTCCGGTGGCCCAGACGCGGTGATATAGCGCTGGGTAACATTCTACGTTGTGTTCACGTATGCAATCGACGACGAATTATGATGGCTACGCATGAGATAAAACAACCCTTCAATCACGTACAGTGATTAGATTGATGGTGGTCTGGCCTTATCACTCAGTCGGTCTAGGGGAGTTGTTCCTTAATCCTTCTATCCCAACAAGCATTATAATCCAAGCATTAAGCTTTAGCCAGCTTATGTGTGATCCTTCAACCGCTGCGTGCGCCCAGCATGGTGCCACTCGCTTCCCGACTTTACAATTTCTTCATGCTCGAGGATAAAAATAACGCCAAGCGAAATGTTTAGTCCTGTGCCAGCACTTTCATCCATTAAAGTTGCCGTTTGCGAAACGAGACGCTACTGAATCGATGAAGGAGTAAAATGCTCAACAATCAACAATGATCCATTTGCGCGCCAAGTATTATCTTATCCACACGCACGGCTCTGCGTCTTCAGTGTAGAATGACAGCGAGCATTTCACTTTTTGCACATAGATACCCATTACATATTACCTACGTCTATTATCTCTACTAGTTCCGTCTGTCTTTATTTGCCGTTACTTACTTTTGCAGCATGTCACCAAGTAATGACTTTGCTGGCGGTCCAAATGGCCTCTCTCGTGCCAACGGAACAGCCGCGAACGGGACAAACGGTGCCCACGTTAACGGGACCAACGGGGCCATGGGACCTGAGGACTTAACCAATACACCAATCGCCATCTGTGGCATGGGCGTGAGATTACCGGGCGGAATCCGAAGCTCGTCCGACCTCTTTAACTTTCTCGCAAATAAGGGAGATGCTCGAAACATCGTCCCTGAAGATCGATACAATGTCGAAGCCTACTATGATCCATCTGGCAAGGCCGGCACCGTCATCACTAAATATGGATATTACCTAGACGTCGATCTGTCTCAATTTGACGCTTCCATGTTCGGCATATCCAACGTTGAACTTTCCACCATGGATCCCAGTCAACGCCTCCTCCTCGAGGTGACGCGCGAGGCCTTTGAAAGCGCTGGCGAGGCCGATTTTCGAGGGAGAAATATCGGCACCTTTGTTGGCGACTTTACGGAAGATTGGCAGGACCTACAGAACGTCGACCTCCTGAACCACCAGCCATATCTAATGGTGGGCAAGTCGGATTTTGCGCTTTCGAACCGGCTTGCCTTTGAGTATGATCTATTAGGTCCCAGTGTCAGCATCAAGACCGCCTGTTCCGCTACGGCTGCGGCGGTGCACCAGGCTGTATTGTCCATCCGCTCAGGCTCATGCCCATCAGCTATAGTGGCCGGTGCAAATGTCATCATCACGCCCCGAACAAGCATCTCAATGTCAATGTTGGGTCTGTTGGCACCAGATGGCAATTGCAAAACATTTGATGCTAGCGCCAACGGCTTCGCCCGCGGAGAGTCCGTGTGTGCCCTGTATCTTAAGCGTCTCGACCACGCCATCCGCGACGGCAACCCCATCCGCGCCGTCATCCGTGCCTGTGATAGCAATGCTGACGGAGGTGACGGTTCCAGGACCTTTGGCACTCCCAATGCCATCGCGCAGGAGAGGTTGATCCGCCAAACATACGCGTCCGCAGGATTGCCGCTTGCAGAGACCAAGGTTATCGAACTTCATGGCACTGGAACAGTAGTCGGCGATCCGTTGGAGACGTCCGCTATTGCCAAGTGTTTTGGTGGTGACGAAAAAGTGTACATTGGGTCTGTGAAGCCCAATCTGGGTCATGGAGAGGGTGGCTCCGCCCTAACTAGCATCATTAAATCCGTCGTCGCTCTCGAAAATAAGACAATCTTGCCGAACATCAAGTTTGAGAAGCCAAATCCAAAGAGTGAGTCTTTGATTACCTAGTCTTTTGCGGTTTGTTGGGTAGAGCTGACGCTAACGTTTATTTTTCTAGTCCCGTGGGATCGCAATCTTCATGTCCCGATAGAGCCTCTTCACTGGCCCGAAGGAACCCGTGAACGCATAAGCATGAATTCGTTCGGTCTGGGAGGCTCTAATGTACATGTGAGTGGCTCGAACTTGTGCCTTACTCATGCTAGTAGTAGCACTATCGCTGACGCATCCATGTCTTGTAGATGGTCCTTGATTCCGCAGACTCGATGGGAGTCCCATCACGGCGCCGCCGTCAAACGATCAATGGCAACGGTCCTGCTGCAGCGCCTAAACATAAGTCGTTGTTGTTGCTATCAGGCAACAGCATACCCGCCATCACGGAACTGGCGGCCAAGTACGGACAGTACTTGGAAAAGAATCCAGCATATCTCGAGGCCATGATCTATACTCTTGCCTCGCGAAGGGAACGCCTGAAGCTAGGGAGTTATTGTATCGCAGATGGTCTGATCGTTGGCGAGCCTGCAGCTCCGTCAGAAACCCAAGGTGCACGTCAAGTTGCATTTGTCTTCACGGGTCAAGGCGCGCAATGGGTCGGTATGGGCCGCGAAATGATGCTGGAAAACGCCAAATTCGCTGCGAGCATCTGGCACATGGACGAAGTGTTGAAGTCGCTCGAGCATCCACCCGAGTGGACCCTTGAAGAGATGTTGTTGGCCGATGAGGCCGACAAGAATCTGTTGAACCCTACGAACCGCTCTCAGCCCATATGTACTGCTGTGCAGGTCGCCTACGTTGATGCCCTTGCTGCGTGGGACATCAGGCCATCCGCCGTTGTCGGACACTCGAGTGGAGAGATCGCCGCCGCTTACGCTGCTGGTGTGCTCACGAGGAGAGAGGCGATTATCGCCGCCTACTACCGTGGCTACGCTTGCGCGCGCTGCAAGATTCCCGGCACCATGGCGGCTGTGGGCATGGGACGCGACAAGGTTGAGCAGCATCTGAAGTCCGGTGTTGTGCTCGCTTGCGAGAACAGTAACGCCAGCGTAACCATCTCCGGTGACCTGAAGGCCGTGGAAGAGACCATGGATAGCCTGAAGCAGGCGCATCCCGATTTGTTCGTCCGTCAGCTTCGCGTGCCGATAGCCTACCATTCTCATCATACAGCAACCATCGGGAACCTCTACAAGTCTCTCGTTGAGCCACATCTGGCGCCAAAGCCACCCCGTGTGCCGTTCTATTCGACAGTCTACGGCCGGCAGGTGCTCGAGAGCAAAGCCTTAGGTGCGCAGTACTGGCAGCTCAACATAGAGAACCCAGTGCTGTTCCGCACCGCAGTATCGCAGATGTTGGCCGACATGCCCAACACGGCGCACCTGGAGATTGGTCCTCACTCGGCGTTGGCGGGTCCCCTTCGACACATATACAAGGAGACGAACCACACGGCTCCATATACCTCGCTCGCCGAACGTGGCGAAGACGCTTCCCACACCTTCCTTGCGGCTATCGGCAACCTCTACTGTTTCGGCATTACACCTCAAGTGCCCGTATCAGACAACGCTTTCACTTTGCCGGACTTGCCCATCTACCCCTGGAACTATGGAAACACCTACTGGTCCGAAACCCGTATGATGGCGGGCTGGAGATTCCGCAAGCACCGCAGGCATGAGTTACTCGGCCATCGCGTCCTTGAGAGCAGCGACGTCGAGCCCGCGTGGAGGAACTATATTAAACTGGGCGATGTGTCGTGGTTGGCAGATCATTGTGTTGAAAAGGACATTGTGTTCCCGGCAGCTGGTTACATTGCCATTGCAGGAACGGCCGTATCACAGCTGACGGGATCAACAGCCTACACAGTGCAACATGTCAACATCGCAGCTGCAATGCTCCTTGACAAGAGCAAGGGCACCGAGATCGTAACTACATTGCGGAAGCACTCGCTGACCGCCTCGAATGACAGCAAGTGGTGGGAGTTTTCCATTTTTTCTGAGAATAAGGGGACCTGGACAAAGCACTGCTGGGGCTTGGTCACTGATGGATGTGCCGTGGCCCGTCCATCTCATCCAGGAGTTGCACCACTTGCACGAAAGGTCGATACGAAACGCTGGTATCAGACCCTGTCGCGCACCGGTCTCAACTACAGTAATCGCTTTATTGGGCTAGAGAACATCACCACGAGTCCCGTTGATATGAGTGCATCAGTCAGCATCACTGATCGACAGGACGCCGGCGAGGTGTATGCGCTTCACCCATCCACCCTAGATATCGTCTTACAGTCGTGGTCCGTCGCAGCCACAAAGGGCGAGTATCGTAAGCTGGACAAGATGTTCCTCCCCACATTCATTGAGCAATTCTACGTCGGCGCCAGTGGCAGTCAGACGACGCTTCGTGTTCGCACCACTGCCCGCCAGTCTGCTGTATTGGCGTTGGGCGACTCGTACGGCGTGACAAATGACAACGACGTGGCATTTGTGCTCATCGGGTTCCAAGGCACGAGAATGGATCGATCGATCAAGCGGCAGGCACCTGCAACGAACGCCTGGTCGGTCCAATGGCATCCGGCTTTTGATTTTGCCCCTCCGGAGACACTGATACGTCCTGCGGGAGACATGACCGCCAGCATTATATTCGCGGAACAATTTTGCCTACTGTGCGCGGTCGAGATCCAACATGCGGCAGCTATGGTCACGTCTCTTACACAGCCCTTTTTCAAGCACTTTTTGGCTGGAGTAGCCAAGCAATTGGACCGGGTCGATCAGGGCCAGTCCAAGATTCCCGATGCCGTGGAGCTCAAGGCCCTTAGTCGAGAGGCTCGACAGAAGAAGATGGTTGAATGGCGAGAGCTGAGCAGGGGCGGCCCGGTGGAGAACATTATTGAAGCGCTCTGGCGCGTCTCTACTAATATCAAGGATATTCTTGAAGGTCGAGAAGTCTTCTTGGACCTCCTTCTGGCTGGCGAAGCGCTCCAGAAGGTTTACAACGAATACAACGTTTGGTCCGACAATAGAGACTTCTTTCGCGTCCTGGGTCTGAACAAGCCGCAGCTCCGTATCCTAGAAATAGGCGCCGGCACGGGCAGCTTGACTGCGGTTGTGCTAGAGGCTCTGCACTCCAGCGATGGGGAGCGCCTATACGGAGACTACACCATCACCGACGTCTCTGCTGGTTTCGTCAATCAAACCAAGGAACGCTTCAGTCAATACCAAAACCTTAAGTTCAATGTCTGCGACATTACAGCGGATCCGCTCGAACAAGGGTTCGAGGCCGCGTCGTACGATTTAATATTAGCTTCTAATGTAAGTTGACTCGGGAACAAGCAGCTAATCGTTGTCGACTACGTGAGTGAACTGACGTGACTCGGCCGCTATGGCTGTCTAGGTCTTACATGCCACTCCTAACTTGAACGAGACGTTGAAGAACTGTCGGACGCTACTGAAACCAGATGGACAAATATATTTGCAGGAAGTTTGTTCGGGTACGTCCTCTCCCAAATCACATGCTCTCCAGCAGTAATCAATGGCGAACTGACACATCTTGCTCGCGCACAGATACGAGATATGCTGACCTTATTTTTGGTCTCTTCGAGGGATGGTGGGTCGGAATCGAGGACGGCCGTGTTGATCGTCCAGTAGTCTCCGAAGAAGAATGGGATGTCAGACTGCGGCAGAGTGGCTTCCACGGGATCCAGTCCCCCGTCCGTGACAACAAGGATCCAGACTTTTTCACTGTCAGCAACATTGTGGCACGCGCTCGATCTATCGACACTTCCGAGTCCTACAACACTGGCACGAGGATCACTCTAGTAAAGCCAAGCGCCAAATTGGGCCATTTTGGACAAGGCGTCAAGAGCGCGCTTGAGGCCGCAGGATACACCCTGGACGAGTACGTTTGGGGGGCCAAGCTGCCAGATGGTCAAGACATTGTCTCGCTCATGGATGTCGACGACGATCGTGCTCCCTTGCTGGCGGACGTTGATGCGGAAAACCTGGCGAAATTCATCGATGTCGTGGGAGATGTGTCGGGACAGGCGGTGCTTTGGCTGATGCGGTCCGCCCAGACAGAATGCTCTGATCCACAATACGGCAAGATTTTGGGAATGGCGAGATGCATCCGCGGCGAGATGGCCATTGACTTTGTCACCCTTGAGTTGGACAAGCTCGACAAGGAGGCGACCCACGCCGTGGCGCGAGTGTTAAGCAATGTGCAGCAGGCGCAAAAGACGGCAACGGACAACGACGACAGTCTTGACATAGAATCCGAATACGTCTGGCGTAAAGGACAGGTGCTCGTGAGCCGAATCCATACGCTGTCCGTCGACAAGGCGCTGGCCGACGCCGCTCCCCAGACCCAAGGCAAGCATCTTACGATAGGACAGCCGGGCATGCTGCAGTCTATGTGTTGGACCGGCCATATGCTCCCACCGCTAGCTGCCGAAGACGTGCAAGTTCGCATCACCGTCGCAGCTATGAACTTCCACGATGTTGCCGAGGCGATGGGAATCATGGACCCCGACGGTCATTCGGACAGCGACGGCTACCATGGCCTCGGCTGCGAGGCCACGGCGATCGTTACGGCCGTCGGCGACAATGTTAAGCACGTTTCTGTCGATGACCGCGTCATATTCATGGAGATGCCGACGGGTGTTTTCGCCACTGAGGTGCAGCTGCCGGCAACATTAGTTGTTCGAGCGCCTGAAAATGTAAGCGACGAGGATGCGGCAGGCTTGACCGTCCCATATACCACCGTCTTGTGGAGTTTTGTCGAGAAGGCTCATGTGAAGCGCGGCCAGAGGCTGCTGATCCATAGCGCGGCCGGTGGCGTGGGCATTGCCGCTATCCACGTCGCGCGCTGGCTGGGCGCCGACTTCTACTGCACCGTGGGCTCAAAGGAGAAGGTCGACTGGCTCAACACAGAGCTCGGCGTGCCACGAGACCGCATCTTCCACTCCCGCGATGACAGTTTCGTGGCGGACGTAATGCGCGTTACTGATGGGGCTGGCGTCGACGTCGTCCTCAACTCGCTTTCGGGTGAGCTGCTCCATGCCTCTTGGAAGTGCGTTGCATCTGAGGGCTGTATGCTTGACCTCGGAAAACGAGACTTCCTGGGCCGTGGTCGCTTGGCCATGCGTCCGTTTGCCGACAACCGCGCCTTCTTCGGCATTGATATGGCTGCCCTCGCCACGCACAGCAAGCCTAAGGTTGCGCCGTTGCTGGATCAAATGGTAGAGCTCCTTCGAGACGGCAAAATCTTCCCGTTACATCCCACTACCGTCTTCGATGCCGACAAGATCCAGGACGCCTTCCGCCATATGCTGAAAGGTATCCATAAGGGTCGAATTGTCATCAAGATGCCTGTCGACCCTGACGTCCTCCCCCTGACTTTGCCGAGCCTCAAGCCAATATTCAACCCTGACGCGGTCTACATGCTGTCGGGTGGTATGGGTGGTTTGGGCCGATCGACCCTTTCCTGGATGGTGAGTCACGGTGCTCGACATCTCGTAGTCCTTTCACCGTCTGCGGGAACCAAAGATGAGCATCATCAGTTTGTCAATGAGCTGCGCGAGCGCGGCTGCGAGTTACGCTGCTTCGCTGGTGATGTGGCCGACTTCAATGTCGTGCGCGAGGTGGTGAAGGCCGTCCAGGAGGCGGGCCGCCCAATCAAGGGCGTCCTACAGTTAGCCATGGTGCTGCGCGATACTGGGTTCATAAATATGGACCACGATGGTTGGACGGCGGTCACAAATCCCAAGGTTCGGGGCACCTGGAATCTGCACGAACTGCTTCCCAGAGACTTGGACTTCTTCGTCATGTTCGGTTCGACTAGTGGGACGTTGGGTGCTTACGGGCAAGCCAACTACGCAGCAGCCAATTCCTTCCTCGACTCCTTTACACACTTCCGCCACGGGCTGGGTCTTCCTGCCGCGGTCCTGGACATCGCTGCAGTCGGCGACGTCGGCTACGTCGCATCGACCAAGGACGTCGCCGAACGCCTCGAGAGAGCCGTTACTCGCTTTATGAGCGAGGGAGCCTTCCTCCGAAGCCTTCACCTCTCGGTTGAACAGTCAGCCAAGAAGTACATATCGCCCGTAGCGTCGACTTCGACCATGGTGTACCAAGATGCTGCACAGGTAGTCCTGTACAACGAGACAACTCGCTCACTGTCGGACCCACAGAACACGACATCTTGGCGGCGCGATCCGCGCCTGTCCGTCTTCCGCAACAACCAGGGCGCCACGGAGGAGGGCGCTGAGGCGGTCAATGAAGGTCTTCGAAGCTTCATGGGATTGCTATCGAGCGAGCCGGAGAAACTTAATGATCCTGCAACTGTAACATTTTTGGCGCAGGGAATTGCCAAGCATGTCTTCACGTTCCTCATGAAGGAAGATGTCGCCATTGACACATCTCAGACGCTCACGTCCATGGGCGCAGACTCGCTGGTCTCGATTGAGATTCGCAACTGGTGGAAGCAGGCTCTAGGCGTCGAGATTACGGTCCTGGAATTGGCAGATAAGAGTAACACGGTGGAGCTTCTGGGTGCACTGGCAGTTGAGCGACTCAAGGAAAAGTTTCTAATCAAGTAGATGAAGATAGTGAATCAACTGTTGTATGTTGGAAACAGGGAACAGTACTGTTACCCGTGGTTAGTAATCTCCGCATCCATCCGGCGCTAGTGGATTCAGGGGATTCAGGGTATTTACCTTCTTCCCGCCTTTTCCTTCCTCCGTAGTTCCTACCTACTAGATAATTCAATCAATATATCCACATGCCTATCTACCCTCGTGTCCTCGTATACCAAGATTGTGTCTGTCAGGGTGTTCGGCCTGATCAAGTCTAGACCTATTCCTGAATACGCAGAACACAGGACCTCCTATAACCTTTGTATTTCCTTCCTGAGCTGCAGCCATAAGTGATGTCCTGAAGGAAGTATCACGGGCTTGGAGAGAAGCATAGTAGAAGGTCTACCAGGTCCGTTCTGTCCTTTATCACAACAAGCTAAAGCGGAGAATCCCACTGGCGGGATCATCCACAATTACTTAACGGGGGATCGCGTTACTTTGTTATTAAGTTATTATGGATGATCTCGTGCAAAGTCGTGCTTCCTTGTTCGTCCATAGCAGTCGATGAGAGCCTCATCTCGCAGAAAAGCATGACCCTGACATGGAGCATCTAGCAGCAGCCCTGGTCAATGCAGCTGCTTGACCATTGTTTGTGATATTGTTAACTTCGGTGCTGAAGATCAGGAGTAGGGCCGCATTTGCAGAAAAATCGTGCTTATGTGCTTTGTTGCAGGTGTTGAGGGCAGGAAGGAGTGCACTCCATGGAGAACCATCAGAGCCGAAGCTGGCACGGGGTTTGGCGCCGCTCAGCAGGAAATCTTCGACAGAGAGTGTGGAAGTAAGACACGGTTGGCGTGACACTTAAGGGGGGCGGCAGCGTATGGAGGGTGATAGAGAGTTTTCCCGCGATGGACACATATGGGATCTTCAGACAACACATGATGTTCGTAGCCTTTTTGCTCTACTCTCCGACAGTCAAACTCCCAGACAGAAAATCAAGCATACCTATGAAAGCTGTTCCTCCCTCGTGAGCCTACTTGAGCCTTGGCCTCCGTCGGCCTGCGGCCCCGGCGCAGCCAGGTAGCAGCGATACCCAAGACGTGCCGACCTTAGGATTTCACAGGGTAGCGCCTTGCGAGATCTCAGCGATACCGCGACCGCGCAGCCGCTACAGGGTGTTTTTCTTCTTTTTTTTGCCTCCGGCTGGTTCAGGCCTATCTGCGATTTCCCATAGCCATGCCTCTCTGAGGTTTCTCCCAGTATAGCCTCCACAAGAGGACATCTTTCTTGAGAATGACCTCTCGCAGCCGTTCAGCCTCATTAAAGTCTCTGTCTCCGTCCATGCTTGCCCCTCGCCATAACGATGACTTCGGCCTCTTTCAATAGGCTTCGCATCCAGATGTAATGGATAATTCGTGGTCGATGAAAATAGGCAAAACGCTTCAGTTTCGGCTGTAGAGAATGGTCACAAGCAACTCGCAAGAGTTTCGATCGACGAGAACATCGAGTTTACCGAGTACAAGATAATGCACTACCCGCTGCTTATAAGGGCAATAGCTTGGCAAGCTTGTCGAGTTTCGAATAAAGGATACCGACTTCGACATCAATCGGGCATAGACCATAGAGTATCCCGCAAGGCGAACGAAAGGGCCTGGGTTGAGAGCAGCCCTGGCCGTGATTCGTACCCTAGACACAGTTCAATCCCTAAAGCTCTTGCAACGGTTTGGTGCAAATCTCCAGTGCTTTGACGCCAAAGAGGAACTCGTTGCTCCATTACGCAACTGACAAACATTTCTTTCTGGCCTTTCCGCTTGCTCGAGGATTAAATGTAGATGAAAAGGGCTTCACGGCACTACGTTTCGCGGCTCATTTAATCACGCCCGGGGAGCGTGATTACTCCTGCAGCGCGGCGCAAAGCACTACTCCGCTCCTACCTTGGGCTTGACTACTGAGAGATCAGACTCTGCATCAGCATGCAAAAATCATATATGGAAGGGAACACTATTAGATATGGCTCTTGTGCAAGAGCACCTAGCATTTGTGCGTGAGATAGATGGCGCAAACAACATCACTTCCCTAGCCGCTCGATCTCGAGACTGGAAGCTGGTGCCTGGAGAAGACTCGCAAGGTCTTCATGTAGCCTCTCGGTATTTGAAGAACCTCCGACGGTCATCTTCCAAGACGCAAGGCCCTCACGGTAATGGCCATCAGATTGTTGTTGCCGGAGAGGTTAGCAAGGAGGTCCCCCTTTGAACCCCGGCTGTGCTCGATGGCCCTCATAACATTACGGCGCACAAGAAATAGAAAGCATGAATTACGATTTGTTGAAGCAGTAGGAGCTGCAGTAGGAGCAGCAGTAGGAGCAGGAGAAGTAGTCGTTCAATTAGGAACATAGTTGTTGCGGTGCAATTACACTGCCCGCTAGCCCGGTTGGGGCTAGCGTCAATTGCGGCACAAAACCTAGATATCTTTCTGCGAGGTCAGAAAAGAAAGTATTCGGAATGACCTCCGTACCGCAACTGCACTATCACAAAAATCAAACGAACACGCAAATAGTCAAATGTAATGACAATAGCATGAATTATACGTAGAAATGTTTAAGGCAAGCACCTCCGGGTGAGGAATGTCACGTACCCTGTCTCCTGTGTCAGTGTGTAGCTTAAAAGGTTCGTCCCGTTTTTCCGGTGAATCGTTCCTTCGTCGAAGAAACAGCCTGGGCTGTTTCTTCGATGCGCGTTGTATTGGCGTAACGATTCTGCGCCCTGACACTTATGAGTCTATAAGTTGGTGGGGGGGTAGCATCGTACTCCTTCGCTCCCGTTCTTGCATGTGAGGCGGAGAGCTCGCGAACCGTGAAATAAGTTGGTGGGTGGTGCCACGCTTAGTGGCACCATTAGATGGACTGTTGATAAGCTCCTGCAGTGCATTCTACACAGTGCCTTCCCCCTGGCCTGGACCAGAGGTCCCCCTATTTAGATAGCGAGCCGCAGGCCATTACACCAATCCACTCCCCATGCTTCCAGATCCCCCCAAGTGCATAACAGTTCCAGTCCTCCCGATCGCTCCCGCCTTGCAATTAGTCATACTTGTATTCGCCAGCGCTCCCGATCCGATCAAATAAATAGGCAGGGGGTCTATCAACAGCTTATGCCGGCAGGACCGGTTATCCTCCCTTTTGAGTGACTGCCTTCCCTTGCGAACCTGTTTCTCAGCGACCTAGCAAGAGCGTATCTGTCACAGCAAAGCCGCTATTGTCCATCTGCATCGAACTTCTTAAGCAGCGAAGACAACTGCGCCATGGCCATCGTGACCGGACCGCAGGTCAACAAGGAGCCACCCGCCAAGGACGTCCCCATCTACGATCCCACGGAGTTGCTCTCACAGCGGATGCGCAAATGGCAGCCGCCATTCAGTCTGGCCCCTCATTGCATCGTCAACGAGTCCAAATGTGCTGACAATGCGTCGCAGTTCAAAGCCTCCTGCCTCTCGAGGCCGTGCCGGGCATGATCTCTCTTCTCGTAGGTAAGCAAAGGCACCGCTGTTGCACGACACTACTCGCAGTTGTTAATTGTCCGTCGTAGGAAAACCAAATCCGGACTGCTTTCCGTTTTCGGGAATCTCGATAACCCTCAAGGGAACCGATGAGCAGATCGAGTTGAACGAGACGGAGCTACACGACGCCTTCCAGTACGCCCTCCTGCCGGGTGGTATTGCAGACCTGCTTAAGGCAAGAATGCTTCACCCCCTCCTCTATGTGGTAGAAAACTTTCTAACATCCAGCATAGTGGTTTGAGGGTCTTCAGGTGAAGATGCACAGCCCGGGAGCTGCCGGCACATGGGGCTGCGCTATCGGGAGCGGCAGCCAGGACCTTTTGCACAAGGCGTTCCAAGTGTTCACGGATCCAGGTGATTCCATTCTCATTGACACGTATGTATCACCCCATCGACCTACATAGTGTCTTGTCACTAATCATCCATGACAGGCCGGCATACTCGTATGGCAACCCAAGGTCGGAGAGTCCATGTCTCGTGCTAACACATGTATTTCTAGGGGTACCCTGGGATTCCTTCGTGCCGACAGCCACAACCTCGTTGGTGGGTATCCCGCGCATAGTACCAATCCGGCTCAGCCAGCTGCTAATATTTTTGGCTAGAGGTGTTCGCTGACGCTGAAGGTTTGGACCCAATGGAGGTCGAGCGGGTCCTATCTAAGTGGCCAAGCGACAAAGCCCGACCCCGTGTCCTATACACGGTCCCAACGGGCTCCAACCCAACAGGGCGGTCATGTACCCAAGAACGCAAGATTGAGATGTCAGTAGCATTTTGGGAATCGTGATGAGCATTAGCTTGGCGCCTAGCTAACCGTGATGCCAGCCTCCGTCTCTCCAAGAAGTACAATTTCCTCATCTTCGAAGATGATGCTTACTACTTCCTTGATTTTGCGGACCCCGCCACCAAGGCCCGCAGCTACCTGTCCCTCGAGTCTGATGTCAACGGCGAAACTGGCCGTGTGCTACGATTTGACTCTCTAAGCAAGATCGTTAGCGCTGGAATGCGCATAGGAATTCTTACAACATCGCCCTCCATCCTCCAAAAGGTGAACATCATCACCGGCAACACCAAGTAAGTACCACAAGGACCCCTGATGGTGTGCGCTAATACCCCCCTCAGCCTCCAAGCTGCCTCGACAACCCAGGTCCTCGCGCTAGCGCTTCTTCGGCATTGGGGTCACGAAGGCTTCCTCACACACACGTCCAAGGCGTCTGACTTCTATCGGCGTAAGCGGGACGTGTTTGTCGCTGCCGCCGAGCGGCATCTCAGGGGGAAGGCGACTTGGGAGGTGCCCACTGCCGGCATGTTTCTCTGGATCAACCTGCTGCTCCCTCCTGGTCAGGACAGTTTCGAGGTCCTCAACAAGTCCGCTATCGCGGCTGGCGTCATCGCCGTCCCGGGGATAGCATTCATGCCCAGCAAGAGCAAGACATCCCAGCTTCGGGCAAGCTTCAGTTTGGTTACGGAGGAGGGTGCCGACGAAGCTTGCAGGCGGATTGCGGTGTTGATCGATCATGCCCTTGCCGAGGCCGCGAAGGGAGAGCCTGCCGTGGTGTGATGAATGACAAATCCATTGATGACTACTTATCTTCTAGGCGTTTTGCAGATTGTCTATACCCGTTATACATGTACAGCGGATTTAGACGATTCATGTATCTACTTTAGGGTCTTGGTAATCCTCAAGTTCGCGCTGAGATACTAGGCCAAGGTTCTTGTGGGGCCGAGAAGTGTTATGTCTCGGCACCACTCTTTGCAATGTTTCCGGGGCCGGTGCCAGCAGGGATCTGCAACCCTTTAGGTGGGCCAGGCGAAGATGCGCCCAATTTGGAAATAAGACCCTGCCTCTTCTCACTCTGCTCCCCGCACTCAGATGAGGTCCGATAACGTGGTTGGGAACCCCTAGGGCGTCCGTGGACGTCCTGCGTCGTCGATGTTTCAAGCGGTCGATCCCCTGCGCCGTGCCCATCTCTAGGAGTTCATGAGCGGTGAGCGAGCCGTCTTTGTCCAACTCTGCGTAGACACTGAGCCATGTTCCCTATATCGAGCTCAAAACCGAAGTGAGCTGAGGGCTAGGTGAAGTGATGAGCGCCTGCGTGACAAGGGCCAACAGAGGAGCGAAGTCAAATAGAACGTTGCATGTTCATGTCTCGTGAAAGCTATCCTGTAGACTTAAGACCAGGCTAGGCTTGCTCATCCTGATCACGTTGACTTTGCATCAACGTGGAGAACAAGGAGGTGTGGTCTTGCAGTAATGCGCGAGGGTTGCCTGACTCTGCGATTGAGCCGGCATCCATGACGATGACGGTGTCGAAACTCAAGATGGTACTAAGTTTATGCGCAATACACAGGACCGTGTGACGCCTGAACCTTTCGCGAATGGCGCGCTCCATCTTCTGTTCGGTAACTCGATCTGATTGGCTTGAAGGTTCATCAAGGATGACAATGTTACCCTTCTGTAGAGTGGACCTGGCAAAACAGAAGAGTTGCCTTTGCCCATGGGACAGAAGCCCCTCGGTCAAAGCGACATCGAGCCCGCCTTTGGAAAGGATCGTATCCCACAGGTCGAAGGCATCGAGCGCCGCAATTATTTCTCGGTCCTCACAGTCGGGCTCATAGAGCTGCATGTTGTGACGCACAGTTCCACAAATAAGCACTGGCTCCTGAGGCAGGGTGATGAATCGAGATCGGACTTGGTCAGGCTTCATCTTAGAAATGTCGGCATCGTCGACCAATATTGTCCCATGATGTGGGTTGATAAGACGCAGCAGTGTCGTCAGCAACGTGCTTTTGCCACTATTATCATCGCCCGTTAACTTCTGCAGCTCTCTGATATGTCAAAGGATGCTCGACGAGCACTGCACATACCTTCCGGTTCTGCCGCAGATCGCATATCGCTGACCCGGCTGAATGTCGAACGAAACTTCGCGAAGAACGAGCGACGAAGATGATCTGTAGATAAATGGCATTGTCAGAAGATTATTCAACAAGAGTTAGAGCGATCACTAAGGTAGACTTACGTGTACCTGGCAGACACGTTACGAAACGCGATACTGCCCTCTCCATGCCATGCTTTAGAATCGCCGGCCGCGGCAGTTTTTGACTCAGAGTGTTCCTCGGAGGCGGTTTCCTCGATGAAGGCACGCACTCGTTCAACAGCGGCCATGCTGATCTCCAGTTGGGTCCAGTGCGCAATCAATTGCTTGGCCGACCCGCCAACGCCGGCGGCACTGAACAAGGCCAATCCGATCGTCGAGTTAGCATGGGACCTCGTGGCCACTCCCACACACATGATGGTAACTGCGAGCCCGGCTGTGATCAAGTCCAGAACCAGGTTCAACCAGTTCTGCGCCGCAAAAAGCAGATAAAATGGCTTTTGGCTGACCTTGACCGCTTCAAGGTTCCTGCGGCTATAGGCCGCGGTCCATCGCAACGCCCGGATGGTCGCAAGGCCATTGAGAGTCTCGAGAAAGTGGGAGAACAGGGGCGCTTTGGCTTCGATCTCTAGCACCCGCAGTTGGCGCGAGGTCGGAAGATAGGCGCGTCGGAGCAAGTAGACTGCGACGCCCACAACGGGAATCGCAAGGCCAGACAAGAGAGATCCATAAATGATGATGCCACAATTTCCAGTCACAATCATCATTTGGGTGACGGTCCCTAACAAATCATAAGGTAACTCGGTGTCAATAAGCTGTAGGTCCTGGCTAAATCTGTTGATGGTTTCTCCAGCGGCCGTAGAATCGAAAAAGGACATTGGCGCCCTGGCTCTGAAATCAGCCTGTGTTTGTTCGACCAGCAGAACACAGTTTTGCTGCTGGGGTATGAAACAAGGAGATTCTTGAGACCAACCCTAAGACGGTATCCAGGAGGACTGCATGGCAGCGGTCTGCAGACTTTTCGGAGATGGATACAATGAAGAAGCTGCAGTTTGTACGATTAGATCAGGAAATGTGAATGGACAAGCGAGGAGAAGATGGCGAGGACGACATACAAGGCTGCACCGGTCCATGCAATTAGCTGAATGGCCCCAATGCCAAAATATAAGCTAATGTAGAACCCTTGAAAGCGATTTGGGCTAATGACGCTGCTCTCAGCCCAGCGAACTATCCAATACTCTATTAAAGATGATCTAGTAGTTAGCAACCATTGTCCCGAGCGGGGTACGCATAGTTCGAACGTAGAGGACGAGGGAGACTCAACGGTTAAAGGTCATCCCAAACACGAAGATGGCGCACAATCCGAGGAATATCAGAAACTTCCGTCTGCCCCCAAATCCGATATAGTACCTGTACACGGCCGAGTTGCTGGCAGTCGCATGAGTGTCTTCTGGCGATGATGAATTTTGCGGCATCGTTTTAATGACGATCCCTTGGACGACCTCGAGTGTGGATAAAGGACGGCTGCCAACGACAGCACTTTCGTCGTCGTCTCCAGACTCGTCTCCCTGTGCGGCATCCAGTCGACCTGCGGGCATTAATAGAGAATCCCTCTTCCGAATATTGCCACTGTCGGTGAGGGAAATAACGCGGTCGGCGACTCGGACCTGCTGGCCTGCTCCAATTTTTAGCTTCATTATCGCGTTCCCGAAGAGTGATCATGCATGTTCGCTCACCTGTGCTTGTTGCCCATACCACCAAGGTCTTCTCTTTACGCAGCAGGCCCTGACGCCCGAGTACTGCTTCTAGTATGGCGGTCTCTGTGCGGCCGTCGAGGCCGTTAAACGGATCGTCTAGGATGACAATTGGCGCTCTAGTGTAAATCGCACGTGCAAGAGCTATTCTCTTCTTTTGGCCCCCGCTTAGACTAGAGCCCTCGTTTCCTACGACAGTGCTGTCGCCCAATGCCATCGCCCTGATATCCTGGTCGAGTGCTGTCGCGCGGACGACTGCGTTGTACCAGCTTTCCTTAAAAATGTCTGATCCCACAATGTTGTTCCTGACAGATTGATGGGTGAGCCACGGAGTCTGACTACAGTAGCCAATGCGCAGACTCGAGAGGGCGACTGAGCCGGCGGCGCACCGGGTTTCACCGAGGAGCATCTGGAGCAAGGTCGTCTTTCCACTCCCGATTGGACCGACCACTGCAAGGACTGTTGACGAAGAAACGTCCAGATTGGCATCATGGACAATCATGGGCATGTCAGCATTCCAGCCGGCAGAAGCTCGAGTAAGTTGGAGCGCTGCTGGGGCATGAATAAAACGCTGGCTCAATCTGTTCAGGCGTATTAGATTACTCGACGGCATCCGTGACAGCGGGAGCAACGGCATCTCGTCTTCATCCTTTTGTGGGGCAGCCGATGGTAGAAGCACCCTACTATCCAGGCGCGTGTTGTCGTCAAGCAGGAATGATTGAATTCGCAGAAGAGACGCCACAGAGGTGACGAGCTTGATCGCACTGTCGATTAAGATTGCGACTGCGTTGCCGGAGAGGCCGAAGATGGTTAGACATCGGTACACCATAGCAGGAGTAAGGGTGCCTCCGAAAACGACGCTGTAGAGGGTGAAGCCAAGGATTGGGGCCATGATGACAGGAATCCAGGCTGCCCACGCAACAATCAATAAGATGTATCGGAACTGCCTGAGCTTACGAACTTCCGCTTTTCGCAAACCTATTAGGTCTCTGCGAATGGTTGATGCGACACCTGTCATCTTGACGCCTTTCATGGCCTGGAGAGATTGGGTCGTGGCCGCGATACGCGTCTCCATGCCCTTGAGCCACGCATTCTGTCGCTTTCCCGCCGGCGGCAGAATCGCAAGGGTGAGCCCAACGAAGGTTGCCGTCAATCCTCCTGTTGCGGCAACAGCAACACCCAGTTGCTGCTCAAGGAGCCATATCCCTAGGGCGACATCAATTATACACGCCCAACATTCGTGCATGTTGCGTGATCCAGCCGCGAATCGCTCGACATCAGCACTCATGATGGTTGACGCCGCGTCTCGAGAGGACGACGAGGAACTGAGCTTCAGAGTATGAATATAGATCTTGGTGACCAGGTCGGCGCGGACGGCAGTGATGACGCGTGCAGTACATTGGCGATAGAAAGCTTGAGTCACCTGTACATTTCCACGGTTATTAACGTATGTCACATCAGGCAAAGCGCGTGTGCAGGAGACGGTTTCTTACCGCTATGCCTACGTATACAATCACGTAGGCTGCGATGAGGCCGCCACCGACCTTGTAGGTATTGTGACCTGATGGTTCTGACATGTAGTCCGTCGCTCTCTGCACCAAGAACGGCTGTGCGTACATGAAGCCTGTATAAGCAAGCCTTGGGAGAATGGGACTCATCAGCAGCCATCCCCGCGCAGCAAACAGGTGGTGGAAAATGGATGGCTCGCTTAAGCTGCTGCCGCCATCACTCTCCCCTCCGTGGCCCTCGACGAGGACGTCGCCTGGACGGGTCAACTTGGGCTCGAAATCTGGGAGCGTCTCGAAAGTCAGTTTTGGCTTCTTCCTTCCTAGACTGAACAAAGGAATCAGCCACCATAGGAAGGCTTGCGACACGATATCACCTTGTTCATCGGGCGTAGGTTTCCGAATGCCCGACCGCACCGTCTTCCGTCCGTGCTCGACGATAAGAAGCACCAATTTGCAGACACAACATGCGGTGAAGACGGCGGCTATGGGGACGTTGTTGCGAGGCATGCTCCAAAGAGTGCGGGCACGCATCGCATCCGCAAGAGTGGAAAACCCTAGGTAAAGGAGCATTAGGGTCGAAGCTCGCACCGACCGGCTATGCTCATAATGGGAGGCGACTAGAAATATCACGAAGCCGATGATGCCTATGCAGGAGGCTGCAATTGTCGCCCGGGTCAGAGAGGTCCGAAGAGACACCTGGATGATAAGTAGGGCTATCTGCAAAAGCGTCGACAGGACATAACCGCCCTGGAAGCCCCATCATTGTCAGCACAACGATCAAAGAACAAGCAATCGAGGCAATAGGTCGATGCACTCACAACTTTGAATCCGTAGAGCAGGGGAGAGGCGACGATTGCTCCTTGCCCAGCCAGCTGCCATATGCGCCACACGGCCAAGCAGATGGCTATACCCAAAGGCCCGATGGATAAGATGGCCTCTTGAAAGAGAAGTGTCAAGTCAAAATCGGTGCCACAACCATGGACCTGAGGACCCCATACATTTTCGACCTCTATTGAGCACGGTTGTGCTGATGACTGCTGCCGCTGCTCCATCATTGCTTGCTCTGCTCTTCTCTCTTCCCCTCTCCAGCAATGTTAGCAGTGCTATAGTAGCGATGATGGCCAAAGGTAAACGAGGGCGCCCGGGAGTATTGAGGTCAGGGCCAGGCCCATCAAGTGGCGGTCACAGTAAGGTGGCCACGAGCAGCCTTTGGTGGTGCATCGTCGTAACACAATGTACGTGTTTTGATTGAATATTCGATGAAGATTTCCGTTACAACGTACTGACAGACTTACGCGGGTGGTGAGCTGGATTTTCGTTGGTGCTGCTAGCGGCCTCTACAGAGATGCATGCATGTATGTACGGTGGTCTTCGATGGATGTTACACCCCTGACCATCTGTGGTGACCACGGTGGCACCACGGTGGCACCACTGAGTATCGCGTCCGCAAAATGCCTTAGCTTCTTCGTCAACGCGAGAACCCGTGATAGTCCTTAATGACTATGTGCGTGCGGACTTGAAGGAAGTAAAAGCACGGATAGACAGTTACTTGGCGGGCATGAGATTGGCACATAGGAGAGTACTTCAGTCATTTGTCGACGTCGTGGGATATCCGTGATGAATAATGTCCTGCTTGATTGTGTGATTAGCCACGCGATATTGCCAGTCCACGACCCTAATCGTTTTCACCATGGACGCAAATTCAACCTTGCAAGAGGACCTTGAGCTGTTTAGACGTCTAATGCGGGTTATGAATGTACTTCAACATCGGGGTACGATCGATCAACGCTTTTCACCATCACCAAGCATAAGCCGTCAGCCGGCTTTTAACTCTGATTTTCAGAGACGGCGACCTGATGTAGAATTTCAGGACGACGCGATGAAGGACGGAGATGAGTCAACAGACGACGACGACGACGACGATGATGGCGACGACGAAGAGGATGAAGATGATGATAATGATAGTGAAGAAGAAGAAGAAGAAGAAGAAGAAGAAGAAGATGATGATGAAGATGATGATGATGATGATGATGATGATGAAGAGGAGGAAGACGACGAAGAGAATGAGGACGACGATGGCAGCGAGAGCGACGAATTATCCGACTACTACGAAGAGCCACAAGTTCCTGGAGGCCCTACCAATATTCTATCTCCTAAAGACCCTACCTATGTGCTATCGGATCAGCAGCCGCCCACTTCTTTAACGGCTCCTGCTTCAGATCCTGCCAAGAATGGCGCCCGAGCCGTTGAACAAGATGCCGGCGACGATGCAGACCTTCGCTGCTGGGAACACGGATGCAACGGACGCAAATTCACTACCCGCAGCAACCTCAAGCGCCACCGGAGGGAAAAGTCGCGGGCGCGACTGGAGTGTCGGTGTCCTCGATGCGATGCCATCTTCAGTCGGACAACAGCCCGCAACACTCACCTAGCTAGAGGGAGCTGCAACCGGATACGTCGATACTCGAATGGTCGCATCAGAACCAATCTAAGGATCAAAGACGGTTAAATTTAACAAAGACGCGAATCACCTGTTATTGCCGGGAATGTCGCCATCTTCATTGCTTGTTCAAGGGCAACTTGTTCTTTCAGAGCAGTTCTACGTCGGTTGTTTGTAGGACTATGAGGTTTCAGGACTACATTTTTCTCTCTCATGCTCTCATTTGACCCAAGGCTATGATTCTGGATCACAATCAAGCAGTGAACAGACTCTATTTACCTTACAACTAGGGCTACCATGTGTCATGAACAAACTGCTCTAATGTTACTATCACCGTCGCTGTTATTGAATTTCGAATTTTCCACTGCGCAAGTGATCGCGCGCTCTTGCTGCGGATAACTGGCTACCTGCACCATGCTCGCGGTCTTAATATGGCAGCCTTCCCATTGTGAATCCGTACTGAAGAGAACACTAATCCGTCGTACTGATCTTACCTTGGAACGCATTTATATCATTGATATTGCGCCTGTGTTAGACGATCTATGCAACGTTCGTAAGCCGCTACCTCTGCTATTGCAGCTACAATGACCCAAGTTCGCCTTCATGGCGTTGCTTCAGAATGGCGTATTCAGAGTCTCTTGCTAGGATGGTATCATCTATCCGCTCCAGTCTATATCTATCGCTTGTACGTGATACGAAACATGACCAAGACAGGTTTTAAGCCCTATATCTCCTCGCCGCAAATGTTCACTAGAAGCCTAGCCCTTAATACTGGTATGTGCCTTGGCTATCCCTTGTGATTTGTCAATGTAACGTGGCTCGAGCTAAGTCTGATTGCTGTTGGCATGGCTCCCGTTCTCTTTTGAGGATGTATACGCGCTGGTTATCCTTAAACGGTGTAAAGCTCTATGAATATCAGAGATCAAAGCATCGCAGAGCGAGTGCGAGAAATCCTCTCGTACCACCACGCGAAGTATCTTAAGCTCTTCGCTGTGCAGCACCATGGTGTACGCTGGCACAATCCAACCACCCTGCTGGTGCAGCTCGTTGGCAATCGCAAACTCATCAAAGGCGTAGCCTTTAGCTGCATCAAGGCAGAAAGCCACTAGTGGGAGACCCTGACCGTGTTTCTCGGACAGGAGGATAAAACAGCCCATCTTCTCCAGATTCGAGGCAAGGTATTCCGCCGTGCGTAACAAATCGAGCATAATACGACGGTAGCCGCTCTTACCAAGGCGAATGAGTTTGTAGTATTGACAAATGATGTGTGAGGCACCACGAGAGAAATTCAGGGTAACGGAAGCTTGCTCCGCGCCGAGATAGTTATGGTTAAAAATAAGCTCTAGCAAACAGTTTAGATACAAGAGAAAGGAGAGGCTACAGGCAAGGATCGAGCTCACCTTGGGGCAGGTATTTTGCGTTGCGCCAGATGACCCAACCGATGCCAGCGTAGACAAGGCCATATTTGTGGCCAGATACATTGATCGAAGCGACTTTCTCAAGGCGAAAGTCCCAGATCAGGTTGGGGTTGAGAAATGGAGCAACAAAGCCTCCTGACGCAGCGTCGACATGGATAGGGACATCGAGATCCCTCTCGACTAGTAGATCATTGATAGCCTTGGTGTCCTCGTACTCACCTGTGTAGGTTGTGCCCATAATCGAGCAAATACCTATCGTATTCTCATCCACCAGCTCCACAGCCTCGTAGGGATCAATGGTATAACGTTCCTTCGTACAATGGACGTATTTTTCCTCGACGTCAAAGTAACGGGCCGCTTTCTTCCAGCATACTTGCACTGCAGAACTCATAATCAAGTTGGGCGTACTACAATCTTTGCCGGCGGCCTTCTGTCTGATAGTCCAACGTTTCTTCATTGCGAGCGTGGCCAGTAAGATAGCTTCTGAAGAGCCTACAGTGCTAGTGCCGACAGCTTCACCGAAGCTTCCCTCTTTGGGAGCGTTAAAGAGGCGAGCAATAATGTTGACGCAGCGATTCTGAATGTCGGTTGTGACGGGGTACGACTCATGATTGATGAAATTCTTGCTCAATGCATCGATCATGAGCTTCTCGGCCTCGTATTCCATGTATGTCGTCACGAAGGACCCAAGGCTGCGTAGAAATTGAGTCAGCGCGCGGTGTTGCCCCAGCAATAGGAATGCTAGAGCCATTCGCGATGTACGTACTTGAGAACGGGATTTCCATCGAAGGCGAGGTCGTCCTGAATCATGCGATAGGCAACCTCAGGCGGCATCTCATGTTCGAGCATTTCATCCTTGGGCATGTCGTAGATACAACATTTGCTTCCAATGCCGACACCAGCTATGCACTGATTCTTGCCCAGTGCCGCGCCCGAGTCCAGCTCATCGAGGCTGCTCGTGAGCTTACCGCCGTCCGTTACTCCCTGGTCGGTGAAAACCTGGCCTGGATGCATCATGTCTGAGCTTTGGGAATATCTACAAAGACGTGCAGTGTCGATGTGAGCAACTTATGTTTCCTCGCTTCCCTTTCTTTGACCGACCATGAAATCGTCTCGAAAGCTCGTCTCATGTCTCATCGAAGAGTGATCGATTATGAATAGCAGTCCCGAAGCACACCATGTAATTGGCACCGCGAGTATGACAGCCCTGCCGTACGACTGCAGCATGCGTAGACAAGACCAGAATATGTTAGTGTGAATCCTGATCGCATCAAGCCGGAGACCGCGAGGTGGCACCACCTGAGTTCTGCTTCCATAACGCCACCCATCACAGCCAAAATTTCGATGACTAAGCTTGAAATCCGCGATTGTATTCGACGTGCTCAAGGTACTATCGATGCTGCCCTGACGAGCATAACTTTGACGCTTCGTTGATCTTGCAAGAACTCTGGGTTACAGACGGCTGTAGTTTCCTTCTTAAATATTGGTAAAACGTAGGTTCTGTTGAAAAAATGAATCACATAACAGATCCGGACCAGATCCATACCAAAATATCATACCAGGCAACAAATCATACCGAGCTTCACTTTCGATTTGTCAGACGAAGCCCGCGAATGGAACGAGGGTGCGAAGCGCGCAGGAATATTGTGGAAATACGGATCTCAACAGTCGAGAGAATGGGCACAATATCAGTAACTACCATTCGCCTGCAGCACTTCAAAATTGTTCTATTAGTTCTCGTTTGACTTTAACTCTATCGAAACTGCGACGTAATGCTTGAGAGTGGGCTGCCTGTCACTGTCACGCGCTCCGTACCATCGTTGCTTGCGGTCCCATCATGCTTGAAGATTCTATCGTCTCGCCGACGCCGGACAACCAGCGGCCGAAGAATATGAAACGATCAGCACACCCCCCCGTAGTACTGGCCAAGCCGCTTTGTTAAAAGTTCGAGCCGGAGTCCGTCATCAAACCCTCGTCGACTGGAATTCTCGCCCCAAAGTGGCGGGACCGATGAGGTCCTCGAGGAGGCAAGACGTGCCGGCAGGACGATAATCTCGTTATGGGCAAACTGCATGGCGTCGGCAATGAAACCGGCACTCGCGTACTCAATCAGCGGGGTAACTTTATTGGCCCAGTGGATCATCTGTAGCACCGACGTTAGAGCAGCAGCGCCAGTCTTGGCTTCTAATGACGATGTTGCATCTTCAAGATCCAACGACTACAACTACCATCTGCTATATAGTATTACGGAAGCCTTTCTTCCGCTACTATTTCAAGCAATGAAGTACAGGCTATGGATGGCCCTTCGACCGCTTACCTCGCCCGCAAGAGACCTTTCGACACTTTGCCCGACGGGGTACGAGGTAGTGCTTCCAGCAGTTCATATCGTCCATGTAGCCAGTGTGGCTCTGTCAATTTACTTTGCATGTGCTCATCCCACTCCTCGAAAAGCGCCGCCGCCTCGTCAGATTCTCCTCCTTGGACAGGTTGTTTCGTCGGTACCACGTACGCCTTGGCTCGCTCCCCAGCCAGATAATCGGGCACTCCAATCACAGCCACGTCGGCAACACCGGGATGCTGCCGCAGACAGTCTTCGATGACAACGGGAGAAACTTGCATGCCCTGATGTCCCAACGGCGTCAGCTTAATCATCTTTTGTGGCCATTGGAGATAACTTACTTTGACCTTGATCATGTCCCTCAGTCGATCGACAATGCACAGGTGGGAGTCTCCCTTGGGACTCTGACGGAAAACAGCAACGTCGCCTGTGTGCAACCAGCCATCCCGAAACGTAGCTGCGCTCGCCTCGTCGTCCCCGAGATAGCCGTGTGCTTGATTCGGTGACGACAGAAGCAACTCGCCAGGTTCATCAAAAGCCTCCACCTCGCTGCCATCCTTGCGGAGGAGACGTGCCTGATACAACGGCAGCAATACTCCGACTGACCCTTGGACATGCTCGTGCGGGCTACTCATGGAGATGGCCACTGAGCTTTCAGTCATGCCTGGGAACAAATTCTCGGTCAGCGCTTTGTTTGTCCGATGGATAAGCGAGAGAGCCTGGATTACCGTAGCCAATGATTATATACCAGTTGGGCTGTGCCACCTTCACTTTGGCGTAAAGATCAGGGCTCAGGATAGTAGAGCCCACATAGATTTTGTCAACCGACGACAGGTCGAAGACCTTGAAGAGGAATGGGTTGCTGACGAGAGCGGCAAGAATCGATGGTACCTAGCAGAAGAGATGGTATGAACACAAGTTGAACTACTGATCACAAGTCTGTTTTCGGGGCATGAAACGTACCAAATAGAGCCTGTTGATGCGGTGGGTCTGAATGGACGTCAGGGCCGCCTTCATGTCGAAATTCGGGTGCAAGATGAGTCGGTCCCGCAGGTAGATAGAGCTATGTATCGAAACGATGCCTTGGACGTGACTCAAGGGCGTGATGCCCAGCACTACTTCAAAATCCCGATGACGCGTCATGTTCTCTAGTGTCATCATCTGCAGGATATTAGTGATAATGCCGCGGTGGGTCAAACGCGCTAGCTTCTATAGATATCAAATCCTTGAGGTCAGCCAAAGCATCTTTCAGAGAGGGCGGCTTGATTCTTATTACCTGAGCTCCAGAAGTGCCACTGGTTGCGCAAAGATAGGCAACACGAGATTGCGCCTCAGTGGGGGACCAATTGAGCGCCGGCAGAGGGCCTAGAGCTTTCCCAAGGTCCAGCAACTCATCGATAGTTTTAGGATTACCATTGCCATTGCCATTGTTTTCGGCGCTAGTGGAATAGATGCCAGTGGGCACTGGCTCGGTCAGATATACTCGCAGATCAGCTTCGCCAACAGCGGCCGCGACAGCACGGCCAGACTCGATCAGCGCTGGAGACAAGATCAAGATATTACAATGACTATGCTTCATATGTTTCGCGTTCTCCGCGGGCGAAGTGCTGGCGTGTAGAAGGAGACAGGTGCCTCTAAGGCGATGCGTCGCCCAGCAGTAGGTCAAATAATCTACCGTATTTTCGGACAAGACTGCAATTACTTTTCCGCCTCGCGCTGGTTCATTGGGAGACCATTGTAAGTCGTGGGCAAGGCCGGTAGCCAACGCTTCAACGTCCTCGGCGAGCTGCCGATTGGTCTTCGTCTTCTGCGTGATAGCAGAAACGAGAGTTATGGGTTCGTCAACTGCTGGCTCCGAAGCGGTGCTAGGCAGGCCGCGAAGTGCAAAATCCCCCACTGTGCCCGCCGTAGACAGGTCTTCTGTGATGGCGGGTAGCCATGAAGGTGGATGGAAGATCATTGTGGTCGCTCAAGCGTTGGAAGCTGTTGTCAATAATAGATGTTAAGTTGTTTTACTCCGAGTGCGACACGCGAGTGTAGATGAGAATCTAGAAGCCGAATCCGGAGCATCATCACTCTAGACCTGGGAAACCAAACACTGAAAGATTAATAAGTTAAGACGACATTTGATCGTACGCCTGCCACTGTAAACGCCGTGCCCTCCACCTTCCTATCCAATTATGGTGAGAGTTCAAGGATCCTTCAATCCTCTATGCCATTTCATGCGGGAGAGTGGCGCCACCGTTGAAACTCTTCCGGGCGACCCTCGGCCCAAGACTTGACAACTCAACTGAAGTTCATAACCACGTTTCGCATCTCACTTGAAGTCCATCACGGGCTAACATCTGTCAAGATGCTCCGTGAAGCCTCACTAGTCGGTCTCGCTGCGGTTGTCATCCTCGTCTACGGCATCGATTTCCTCTTCAGCCATTTTGACGACCCGCGAGAGCCTCGCCGAGTAACCCCAAAGGTACCTGTCATTGGCCACTTTTTGGGGCTCTTGCGCTACGGATGGGATTACTATAGCCTTACAAGGTGAGACTCGAGTCTCTGGAGATAGAATTACATGCAGACACTCATATCAAGACCACTAGTCGGAATACCGATGCAGAGATCTACACCATCGGCATCTTGAACTTTAAGGTGTACGTTACCCAGGCTACGCGGCTCACACACATGACCCAAAGAACAAAGACCTTGTCGTTCGACCCCTTTCTTCAACTTGCTAGCAAAGTCCATGGGGATATTAGTGACGAGGCGTATGCCGTCTTTGGCGGAGACCTACTCGAGAAGTTAAACCTTCGCACCAAAGAGGCGCTTACTCCAGGTTCTCACCTAGATGCGCAGAACCTTCGGATGGGAGACCAATCGCTTACTGAAGTTACGGAGATGTTGAAGCAGGGTGAACTTGAACTGTTCAGATGGGCAAAGCACGCCATTGTGCAGGCTACTGCCGCTGGCTTGTATGGTGTCCAGCATCCGTTCAAGGATCCCAAAGTTGCAGATGCTATGTGGTAAGTCATAATAACCCCCTAAGAGCTGAAAAGAATAATTCAGAACCTTTGCGGGCGAACTGGCCCAAAACATTCCGAATTATTCCTTTCACTTCTTGCCCCCCCCTCAAGTTGTGATACATAACAAACTGATAGAGTAAAAGGATCTGGATAGAGTATAGACCCGCCCATATGATGGGGATGGATCCCCTGCGTAAGGGCTACAAAGCTCGTGATAAGGTATTCGAAGCTTTCCGAAACTACTGCCAAAGTATACCCGACGATGCGTCCTTCATCATACGAGAGCGCCAGAAGATCCTTCGCGAGGGCGGTTTCAATGAAGAGGATGCCTATAAGATACAGTCTACTCTCAGCGATGCTGCCTATCCTAACACTGTTCCAACGCTGTTTTGGACTATCTATGAGATCTACTCCCGCCCTGAGCTCTTAAAGGCCATCCGTCAAGAGATATTTAGCAAAGCAGTTGGGAAGTCTAACGATGGCTTTACTCTAGACGTTGCTGCTCTTCAGACTGAGTGCTACATCTTGCTTTCCGCTTATCAGGAGACTCAGCGCACAAGGCATGCGCAAGTCGCCTTCCGAGGGGTCGTGGAAGATACACTTCTAGACGGGCAGTACCTGCTAAAGAAGGGTAACTATCTCCATATGCCCGCCAAGCCCATCCATATGAGCCCCGAATTTTGGGGTCACCAGGCTAGCGTCTTTGACCCCCACCGGTTCGTACCGGCGAGGGCTGGAGAGAAGACAAAGATCTTGCCGAGCAGCTTCCGGGCCTGGGGCGTGCCGCCTCACATGTGCCCTGCCCGCCAGTTTGCCTCGACGGAGATCTTGATTATTACGGCCTTGTTGGCTTTGAGGACCGATTTAACACCAGCGAATGTTAAAGGATGGGAGCGGGAGCCTGCCGTGAAGTCGATGGAGATATCGACGTTACCACGCCCTAAGAAAGATGTACGTCTTAAGGTCACTGCGCGGGAGGAGGGACTGGGAAGCTGGACGCTTACAATAGGGAAGAGCAAGACGAGGGTGTCTCTGGCGTCGGGATGAGGAAAGAGCGTACTGGTTAGCTAAGTCGGACAGGAATCTAGACTAATCGAATGGTAGTTGGTTCTTTCTATCTTTTGTGCGCCGTAATGTTATAAGCTTCATCTGCCTGCCGAACTCGTATCGAGAATCTTCAAGCTGGGCACAGCACGCGTACGGCTGCTGTCTTATATGGCCGGGAGATGAACGAGGCGAGCGGCTTCATGGCGCTCTGTTGGCTTCAGCGTCGTTAAGTGAGCGAGGAGTGACAACAGTTCCTAGGATTCGCCTCGAGGAATGTTAGCACAAGGCGACTCCCTCGGAGGACGAGTCCCGGGCGATATACGCCCCTGTATGTTGACTCAACCAGAGTCATACTGGCACTAAGCTGTTCATGCTCTTGGTCACACAAGCTTTGTTTCTTCTTCTTTTAAGTAAGCAAAACTGTGAGACAATCTGGCTATAAATACTCAATCTGCGGTCCATTCAATGTGACTTTCGAAATTCAGACTGCCAAGGTATGCATTCCAGAAGAGAGATAGCATCGCCACCATCATCGAAAGCGGAACGGATGGGTCCTGCAACTCAGTACTAAGTCCTAAGGTGATTACCCAGGCCATAAGGAAAATCACCATTGACAATGCGCAAATAAAATTGCAGAACAGCACCCATCTGAAACAGATATGCTCATGCGTATAAAATTTCAGAAGAACTCTCTTCTTCTGACTCCCTTCTCTTCGAGCTCGATCTTCTTCTTTGGGAAAAATTGCAAGACCTCATGCGAGTGAAGACTCAGCCTTCTACGCTTGTGGTATCAATGCAAAAATGTTCATCTCTGATGACATGCGTAAAAGCGCTTCTTAAACTCATGCTCGCTGACAGGTGGGACATTGCACATCGGTTTTGACTAATACTCATAGTTGATATTTACAGCCTTCGAGAAGGCATTCTTTAGCTTGGAAGCGAACGCGTAATCTTCAAACTCCTCGCACTGAAGTCAGAACATCGTTAGTTAGTCTTCATGTCGTTGACGAAAAGACTAGGCATCTGCAACATCTGAAAGATATCTACTTGTCACATAGAAGTCACAGTGAGAAAATCATCAAATACTGAACCAAATGCGAAGAAGCTCTCGAAGGTAAAAATGTTATTTCGAGCCGAAAAAAGAACATGGCAACTAAGATTCTCAACGCAGACATGTGCGAGTCTATGATCTGTGCTTTCACGAAAAAGTTATGATGAAAAATGAGCATCTTTCATGTGTCTTCATCGACAAAATCGTGAGAGGGAAAAAGTCGGTATTAGTTGGTTTTTGCCGACTTTTCCTGAGTTAGCTGTTAATCTCATGTGTCAGCTAACGGTCGAAATTAGCTGACTCTCTCAGTTATTAGCTGACTATTAGCTGATTTTTAGCTGGTTTAGCTGTGCACTCAGCTAATATCGATATTATCTCTTTTGTTGACTTCTTCAACATTTGCGCATTTTGCTTATCAACAATCAAATATTGAATTAATGACTAGATAGTTATTGCGTTCGTATAATAGATTAATTAATAATTAATTTGACTATCTAAATAATAGCTATTTACACAGTTTAATATATGCACTGAAAAAGTCAATGAGAAAGTCAATGAGAAAGTTAATGAGAAAGTTAATGAATAAACTAATGAGGTAGAGAGTCATGTAGAATGTTCGATCATCGACGTTTCGACGAAGAGCTTGAGTAGCTTGTAAGCTAGTGAGCAACGACATCTGAATCTTAATGCGCTTGAGACGTATATGCTAGCTACTAAAACAAACACTTTTCATAATTCAGCAATTAGCTGATTTAGCAACATAGATCAATCATCAGTCAGTCGTTAGCTGATTAGACCAGCTACAAGCTGATTCAACAGAGTAGAACTCGTATCAAGCTATCGTGCGTTCATGATTCTGCGCGATGTTTATCTTAATAAACTTCAATTTTACTTCACTCATTTCTCTCATCACAGTTATTCAATTATCGTACATCATGTCTATCAGTGATCGCGCAGAACTCGTCTTTCTACAACGTCTACAGTCTTATTTATCATCAGTTTCAATCACAGCAGTCGATCGTGCTCACAACGATCTCATGTACAATTATCAGTCTGCTCAGTTTCGAAATAGATTGAAACAGATTGATTACGCGTCTCTTCTTCTGCAATTGAAGATTTCGACTTTGATTGATCAGAATGCAAAGATCTTTAAGCAGAAAATTGATGAGATTGCAAAACAATTGATGATGAATATATATGATAATTCGATTCGAACATTCAATACTGAAAAGAAATGACATTTCATCAAAATCATCATCTACGCGAAACTCGTCATCAAATTTATTCTTCGCTTGAAAAATTGAATCAAAGCTTTCATTCACTTGAAACATTCTTCTTCAATGACAAAAAAGACATTGATAGAAGAAAAGAATGCTAGTGTACATAGAAAGAGAACACTATCTCGAAAATTTACAGCTTTCTTCAACAAGTCGTGAACTTCTACTGACAGATGTCGTGTGTAATGTGTCAAATGCATTGAAGAATGCATAGAGTAAGTAGAAATTTCATTCAACGAATGAGCAAACACTATGATTAATAGATTAATTAATTTTAGATTTTCTCATCATCTGAACTATGTAAGTTCTTGTATGTCGCTAGCTGTTACACAATCAATCTCATTGTTTACAGATCTTTACAGTAAAATTTCAGTCGCTTGTTCATTCTCAATACTCTGTCATCATAGTCATGACTAAACGCTATCGACTGAAATGTTTTGATCATTCATATATGCTTCATTCAACGTGACTATATGCTTTTCATTCATTTTCTTCGATTTATCTCAATCTACTTTAATTTATCTCAATTTATTCTAATTTATCTCAACTTATGCAATGTCAAACTTTCTTCATTATTGAGTGAATTTCGTCTTTTCTCGTCTGTTTAAGCTCGCAAGCTCGTTCATCTTTTGAACTTTCTTTTTCAGAAAACTCTCTTTGTATAAGATGTTGAATGTATCTCAATTGATGTAATTATTCATGTAAAAGAACTTCTTACTTTCAGTTGATATCAGATGTGCACTTCGTAGTATAGTACTCATATTGTAAAATCGTTGACACTCAAGATATCAAGACTTCTTGACAGTATTCTTCAATCATTGCTCAACTTCTATCATATCATGTAGAGCATTGAATACTTCGTTGTTTTTGAGCTTTAGCAATTTTATTAAAGCTCTCGAGTATTGCACAGATTTTTCATTGTCATCTTGACGAAGTAAATCACAAACAGTGATTATAATTTGCAACTGTCTCATCAATCTATCATTCAAAGCTTCGACTATGTCAGAATTTTCTTAATCATTCTCAACATACTTTTGAACATAAACATAGTCACATTTTCAATTCAACATTTGTTTCTGTCATGCAAAAGCACATTGAATTCACTTCAATGTAAGCTTTTCAGAGTTTGTCAAGTCTTTATCTTTGCATCTTCAGCATTTAATCGATGCATGAACAGAAACGAAGTAATCATTTATTCAGAAGAAGTCAATTTCTTTTTGATTTATTTGATACTTGTTTGACTTTATTTCTGATTTCTTGCGTCGAGATTCTCTTATAAAAATCGACAACTCGTTTAAGAAACTTTCAATATGTGTCATCTTCGCTATTTCAGAAGCGATGCGTCAGAATCGAGAATTACTAAATCAGTTTCATCATTGATTCAAATTCATTTCTGACAAACTTCATTCAAACTGCATTAAATCAAGACTTCTAGAAGACTTTGTAATCATGACTTTCATTCTCTCATCAATCTCTGATCTGAATATGATTAAATCATGAAGAATGATATCTTTCATTGTTAACATATTGATTCATTAAGTATTGTGATGCAGTATCTGCATTTGAAAGTTCTTTTGCTTGTTTGTAAGATCATAATAATCTTTGATCAGAAATTTATGTGCAATCTTCATGTAAAATGTGTCAAAATCATCTGCATCTTCGTATTTTCAAATAAAATTCATATAATGAGAGATCACATGAAACTTGAGATAGTTAAAGTTTTCATCATGTCAAAACTGCTCAAATACTTCTTTTAAGACGTTAATTCTGTATATTACGTTGTTCATGTAACGCAGAGACTCGTCATCATGCAATCAATATTGAGTCATCATCACGAAGTTCATAAGAGTTCAAGCACAGTACAGCGCATCTGATGCTTTTCTAATCAATAGTGAAGTGACAATCGCAATAAGCTGATGCACTATTGTCTTTTGTTCGACGTTGATTCATTGCTTCATGAATAGAAAGTCGTGAAAACGTCTTAGCTCTGAATATGAAAGAACTACTCGAAATCTTTGATTCAATTGCATGTCATGTGTTGTGTTTGTGATTATCTGTGAATCACGCTTTCTTTTGAGACTGATCGTCAATGTAATATTCTTAATGATTGTTTCAAGTCATTGAATTAGATACATCACTGTGCTCTTCAATAACTGATGCAAGATGTCAATCATCATGATGACGTGAATATTGACAAGTTCATGTTTTCAGACAAAGTTTCACACTGAGTGTACTCACTTAACATCACGCTTGATATCTGCTTTAAAGCGTGAATTCTTTTCTTGACGTTTGATTTGAGTCAGTGTACTCTCATGTGTTCAAGCTTCTCAGATTGTCTGCAGATTATTGCGTTGATTCGATGAAACGTGATATATAGTGCATTGCTCTTCATTTTTGATTCTTGTAATAGTGATCTGCTTCTCATAGTTGATTATAAATTCGACGATGATAGAAAAACACTGTCGAGTATAATTATTCACACAGCGAACGTGAAACTCTCTTCTAGTTAATTTCTCAAGTGCTAAAGAACGAGAACATTAGCAAGAAAAACTCTTCATTCGATCAAACAGTTTAAACTCATGTTTTAATATTATCTTCAATGAGCGATGATATAACTCGCGTTTCAGATCTTCATTCACATGTTTAGTTGAAGAAATAAACTTTAATAGTATAACACTAAATCTATTTTGCTTTCATTGAGTTGCTTGATTCAGATTATCAACAATAATATATACAGATCATGCAAATTTATTTTCATGATGTTGAGTTAACATGATTTTGTCTGTAGTTAACAGTACTGAAACTATAATGTCATTTTCAGAAATCAGTGCTTACATATCTCATCATCAGATATCGATGTGCATTTTTATGTACATTCAATTTTCACTGACGTTGTATACTTTGATTGATGCATATTTCAGATTATTCGCAAACGAACAATGTCTCAAGAGAAATTTCAAGATGTTTATCATGTTTCTGTACTGAATCTTGAATATATTTGTTTCGATCTCTGAGTTCATCGATGAGATTTTCAAAGATGTTTCAAATCAACTATCATCAGATATTTTGTGAAATATATTGTGTAGAATGCTTCTAAATTGATCTGCATTCTTGAAGATACAATCAATATGATGAGTTTTCTGAAACAAGATCTTGAAGTATTGATTAATATCTTCGCTACTGACTTTCGCATTCAGAAATCACTGTGCAAGAGAAAAATCTTTCTCATTCAAAAAGAGAAGTTACTCTGATTGAAAACTATCATCTAAAAATGATCGTGAATCTTGCTTGAGTTTACTGTAGTTTGAAATGATTCTTATGAATCTGATATATTGTTCTAGTGATTCATCGACACTTCATTTCTTTGTATCATTCGTCTCATCATAATTGTCTACTTTGATGAATGAGAAAGTACATGATGAATTGATAAATCTTTTGAGATCAAGTGATATTCATGCAATTGAATTTCAAAAATGCTTCTGATCATCTGAAGCTTCTACGTTTTCTTCTGTACTTTGCTCGAAGTCAGAAACGTCAATATCGTTCATCGTGATTGTTTCATGTCATAAATCAGTCTGAGAGTATTTGCATGTGTCTGTATACTTATTGACTGCTGAGTTCTCTTTTCTTAAATATTTCTTGAAGAACTGTGTTACGATCCTAGCTACGCACCTATGTTGGTAGCTATGTTGGTGGCTATGTTGATGACTATCGCCGGCCGCTCGCCGCTAGGCTATAGGGTTGTTCCGAGGCCAACCCTATTCAGGGTTAGCTTATGTTCTCCTGAGTCATATAGATAGCCGGCTCTTCCCTTCTAGATACTTTCCTTCCTTAGCATTTATATACTCGTTACATTACACCCATATGACTCGCTCTATGCTGGCCCCTAACAAACTGCACGTCATTTTGCAACGTTGAGCAGTGATTAAAGTGATATATCAGATTTCGTGTGATTCTCAATATCATTTCACATGCATGACAGTTTCGCTTCATGCTTGAAGCTGATTTCGATGAAGTAGATTGTAGTGAGAGAAACAACAAAGAATATTGATTGATGCATTTGACAAATTGTATCGTGTTGTCGTTATTTCTAATCAGAATTTCTGTCGATACAAGTACGTTGAACTACGAAATGTCAGAATAGCATGCAATACAAAGAATAGAATGATCAGAAATTAATGAGATCTGATATAGCAGTAGAAGTGATAACTTTTGTTTTACTTTTGATCAAGCAATTTGTTCTTTTTTACTCGAAGCTTTCTGATGAAAGCAAATTTTTCTGAATTACAGCGAGTTTAAGATAAATTATTGTAAATTTGAAATGCTTTGCACATCTCAATATTTACATTGAAATTTGTGAGTTGAAAGCAAATTTTTCTAGATTATCATTGATTTGAGGTAAATTATCGTAAATTTGAAATGCTTTGCACATTTCAATATTTACTTCGAAATTTGTGAGTTGAAAGCAAATTTTTCTAGATTATCATCGATTTGAGATAAATTATCGTAAATTTGAAATGCTTTGCACATTTCAATATTTATCTTGAAATTTGTGAGTTGAAAGCAAATTTCTCTAGATTATCATCGATTTGAGATAAATTATCGTAAATTTGAAATGCTTTCACAAAATGCTCAATCAGCTAGTATATCATAGTCATAGTCTCTGCGCTTTGATAATTCTGTAGAATATTAGAAATCATTTTATATAGAGAGAATCTAACGTGCAGTACTCTTCAAATTGATGAGAAGATGAATATAAATAATTTGTTGTCAAAGTGTGTTGTGAGCAAATTTGCTTTCGCTTAGCATAATTTGCAATATGAGAACGAAAGTTGATCTTTGCTTCATCTCTAACTTATCAATTCACAACTCTTTGTTCTTCTGATACTCATTGTCACGATAAGCACTCTCACTCTATCTGTTGCAAAGCTCAGTGTGTACATCATCTGTCATCAGCGTGTAGTGAAATCTGTAAGTGATTCAAAATAAAGAAAATGTCATATGTACTCTTATCTCACTTCTTCACATCATGACAGTAATCATCTCACATTCTATCATATGACTTTTAGAAATTCTCAGAACTGACAACAATGTTTGCATATCTGCTAGTCTTTCAATATGTCACGAAGACTCAAGTCAATTTCAGATACGCTTGCAGACTTCAACTATGATGAGATTTTGTCAAATTGAATCAAGATGATGATCACTCAAGATCTTGTCATTGATGATGACAAGTATGATGCATTGAAGATACACATTAAACAAATGTTGAGAAACACAAGATTACTTGAAACATCACTTGATAATAAAATTGAGAAAGAGACAGTCAGAAAGATTATGATCATCATAGATGATGAACTCTTGCACTTTCTGATAGAAAATCATCAAGTAACATGAAAAGATGCATGTCTTATAAAGTGAGTGAGACAAATAAACAGTAAGAAGAGAGATAGAGCAATGAGTGTAAAGACAGAGAAATCTGCTTATCTGATTAAGCAAGCACAATTCAGCTCAATCTCATCATTCATCTTATCGACGATGATTGACTTTGATCACATGATCTTAACTTCGAATGATATGATGAATAATAAGATGATTCATCATTCACAGCTTTTCATAGCGAATGAAAAGCAGAGCAATCTCACTTTGAAGAATGTCAATTTCAATAACTATCAAAGACAGTTTGTTAGCAAGACAATGTTCAATTTTGAAAAGAAGAAAATTATCTATGAAGTTGAAGACTTCAAAAAAGTTGAGATCAGAAATGCAGTCAACTTTCATGTTGCATTGATAAATATGACAAAGAAGAGAATATTCTACTACATCTTTCAAGTTCAAGCTATAGAAAAACATAAGAGAAGTGAACATGAGAATTTCATGCAGTATTTGAGCAGCGCAGTCGAGAGTACAGATAACTTCACTTCATTCAAGATCTCATCAGAAGATGAGAGTGAACAACTCATCACAAAGAAGCGAAAGCTTTACAGAGAAGTTCATCTCAATGTTTCGATAGTGACTTTCGAAGTTCTCAACATCGTCAAGACTGTCAATCTCAATGAGTCACTTTCTTTGACAACAGATTCTTTGACAACTAATGATGACTTGAACATGAGAGAAGTGATGAAATACAATCAAGAGCACATTTGTTAGGGGCCAGCATAGAGCGAGTCATATGGGTGTAATGTAACGAGTATATAAATGCTAAGGAAGGAAAGTATCTAGAAGGGAAGAGCCGACTATCTATATGACTCAGGAGAACATAAGCTAACCCTGAATAGGGTTGGCTTCGGAACAAGTCTATGCCCTAGCGGCGAGCGATCGGCGATAGCTCTCAGGATAGCCATCAACATAGTCATCAACATAGTCATCAACATAGCTACCAACGAAGGTGCGTAGCTAGGATCGTAACACTATTCCACATCTTTGTCTGTTGAGCTGAGGTCACGACAGCTCGTTTTCGGGTAGAAGAAGGTTTTGAAGTAAAGAGTTTAGGATTTAGACATCATAGAGAATTAACCTTCTTTTGCCATATCTTTGTTCGTTGATTCTCTCTTCTTTCATCAACAATCTCTTGATTCATGACTCTTGCAGTATCGTAATTACCCTTAATTCGATTGATCTTTTGCTTCTTTCTTCTATTGAGTTCAACAAGTTCCTGATTAGTAACATTCTGAATAGTAGATTTCATCATTGCTCGTATTGCTGCTTTACTCATCTTGTTACGATCCTAGCTACGCACCTATGTTGGTAGCTATGTTGGTGGCTATGTTGATGACTATCGCCGGCCGCTCGCCGCTAGGCTATAGGGTTGTTCCGAGGCCAACCCTATTCAGGGTTAGCTTATGTTCTCCTGAGTCATATAGATAGCCGGCTCTTCCCTTCTAGATACTTTCCTTCCTTAGCATTTATATACTCGTTACATTACACCCATATGACTCGCTCTATGCTGGCCCCTAACAAATAGGAAGGTCAATGATCTATTACGTCTAGGCTTCGAGCTCTTCACTGCTTCGGCATCAATGACAGCAAGCTCTAGACAAAAGAAGAAGAAGCAGCTGATAGTTAAGCTACGGGTCAGACAGCTGAAGCAGGAGCAGAAGCAGAAGCAAAAGCAGCTGATAGTTAAGCTACGGGTCAGACAGCTGAAGCAGAAGCAGAAGCAGAAGCAGAAGCAAAGGAATAACGTGGTATCTACAACTGGCCAATCAGGGCGAGGCATGCGTATCAGAAGGGCCCCAAAAAGGTCCTATTAGCTACGTAGTTCACCTAAAACGAATCGTTGAAGCTATAGAAATGAAATGTGGATGTTCAGCCCTATAGGGCTGTCCGGCTGCTAGGTTTAGCCGAGTGCTAGGTGAACCAAAGATTGGAAACTGCCATGGGAACCGCCTAAATCCCTCCTAACGTAATTTACAGGACACCGCCTACCGCTTCTAGTAAGCGGTATTGGGTTCTACTTTACTATAGGGAAGGCTTACTCAAGTACGTACAATAGTACAAGCCTGCCGGTTGCCTGCGTCGCTGATTCGTCAATTAGAGAACCGCCCAAGTATCCGATAGACCGCCTACCGCGACCGCCTACCGCATGCAGTCAGCGGTATTCTGTGTTTTCCACGTATGCTCAAACAGAAACCCAACGCATGAGAAGACCGTGCAGATACTTCCTGGCACAGTTTCTTTCCATCTAATTGAAAAGAACTATGATTCCACCTTCGTGGACCGCCTACCATGTGTGGGAATACCGCCTACTCTGGATGGAAATCCATCCAATTGAAAAGGACTATGATGTGGACCGCCTACCCTGTGTGGAAATACCGCCTACTCTAGATGGAAACACCACGTATTCCATTCGATCGTTATCATCTCGAGACAAGATGATACCTTCCCACGCCTTGTTGGAAGCCGTAGTGCAGGTAGTTAAATATGAGACATATATATGTCCTTGCGTCGAACAACTGGCCGGACTCAATTCTTTCTATTGTTCAGACCACAAACCTGCCTTCATGCATCTCTTCAAAGCGGCTGTCTCTGCCCAAGCAGCTGCAAGCTTTAGTCTTTCGCCTACAAGAACACCGTACCCTCAGGATCAACAGACTCAATGGGGCCCTGGAGCAGTTAGCAGCATCGTCTTTGGCTGCATAATGGTCGTAATTGGGGCATTGGCTCTGTGGCAAGCCCGTCTACATTTTCATCGTACGCCTCATCTTGATTCATTGCACCTGTCTCGAACACTTCGAACTATAATAACATCTTTTTTAAAAGAAGATGGGCAGAGAAAACTTGGAATTCCCATACATGATATCAGCAACGATCATGAGACCCTTGGCAGCATTGCTAGCAGGGCAGCCTGTCCTCCTGACCAAGATCATGATGATATCCAGAGCAATATTGTTGATGAAAACCACGCGACGCAAAGGTTCAGTGCCATGCCCACCGCGATGGACATGACACTAAACGTCGCGTATAGATCTCAACGGGAGCTGGACCGTCAGCGGAACGCTTTGGTACGACGGCATGCTCGACTTGATATTATTCAAATGCGGATTCCACGCGCAATACAACTTGTATGGCAAATTGGCCCATTTGCCCGCGGCAGGTGAGTGCCGGTGATGATAAGGTCGGATTGACGAATGAGTGCATCAAGCCAAAAGGCTGTCAGAATCTTTGTATAAAGCGTAAAGGGCGTGGGTTCTATATTAAGTTGGTTGAAACATTCATTCTCTATGAAGTATTAGCTAGACACGCACCAAGTCGTTTGCAACAACGCTTCTTGCAGGATCTCTCAAATCAAACATACTCATAGAGGAAGTCAACAGAAAGCTTCAGCCTCATCATGATTCTCCACCTCCCTCTCAAACTCAACGTCGGCAAATCAATTTAATTCCATGAAGTCTTGAGACTATCAATACAATTGTATTAGAACTCAAATATATAACACATATGTCAAGCATGAAGTCTTCATTCGCGCCGTCTTTGCTACGCTTGCTTTCGTTTACAAAAATTCTACGCTGGTAGTGTTTGTCGGCGTTTTACTGATTGATGATGACAAAATCTGAAGAGCGGGGAACGATTTCAGAAAAGGCTGAGAATTGTTTCCTTTGCTTTTAAGGGTAGAAATGATGCAGGGAGTCATTACCCCATCGTGTGAACTCTTGCAGGTACTTTATTCGGGTCAGCTCGGTCATACAAAGAGACAGGCAGACTGAAGTTTTCGGAAAATCCGAGCATCTTCAGACTAGCTGGCATTTCTTGGGAGAACATTCAGTCAAGTCTCTATCCACACCATCTTTGAAATACCATGACAGCATAACAAAATGTTCCGTTCGCAAATCCTCGCCTCATTGCACGAAAGGCTTGTAGAAAGGCAATACCATCGCGACCCTGGGTCAATGCGAAAGCCCAAAGCGCTGGAGGTTGAATAAGCGACCATGAAATATCCCTTAAATCGAGTTAAGAGTCAGGATTGAGATGGAAGCACGAGCGACATCTGTGAGAACGTACCACGTCTTCGATACCTCCTTGCTAATGTCCCGCGAACCAGCAAAGACATCAAGACCCGCCTGCTTGGCAAGTTGTACATATTCTGATTGCTCATACAGGCGAGGAAGAAGCATGCCATCTTAGGATGCAATCAGCGTTATAGCTTCGTGATGTAGGGAAAGTCTTACTCTCGATGGGCTTGATGTCGGTTTCCATTTGCATGTTTGTCAATCCCTCAGCCTTGAACCAATCAGCCACGACCAACTTTCCACCTGGTTTCAGCAAATTCGAAGCGTTTCGAAAGAACAATTCCTTGTCCGGTATATGTGACAAAGCTTCCAAAATCCACACACAGTCAAAAGCCGTCTCGCTGAAAACATCTCCCATCTTCTCGGCGTCCAGGTCCACAAAGCGTACCCGTCCATCAATGAGTCGAACATAGCCGTCTATATCTTCCGCGCCGCCTTCATCGCCAGCTTCTTTGAGTGTCAATTCCTTTGCCATCTTCACTTGCTGACCGCTTATCGTCAGGCCAGTGACCTTGCAAGCCACGGTTCTAGCTAGATAGCGCGAAGTTCCTCCCAAGACGCACCCGACATCGAGTACAGAGCTTCCACTTGAAAGGTCGGACATCTCGCGCAGCATATCGATTAAGCGTATCTGAGCTACTTCCTTCGTGTCCGTGGGAGAGAGGAAATAGCCGTGATGGATGTGTTCACCCCTTCACCTAAGTCGATATTTGGAAGAACGGGCTGCAGTGGTCTGTGGGTCCTACCACAGTGAGTAGTAATACTCAGAGCAGACCTCATGATGATGTTTGATGCGATCTTTCAGAGCATTGGAAGAGGTGAATGGTTCTGCCGGCGGTGTTCCATATTGGCTGCTAATGTCATGACTGACATCTATGGTTTGAGCTGCCATGAGTCTATTGTTAAATGTAGATATTAGATTCATACTTAAGGCTTCTGTTGTTCATTCTTCGAGAGAGGAACATCGTGTTACCTTTCAGGCAGTTCTTCTGGGTGGGACTGGGACCGTCTTACCTAAGTAATGATGAAGGTCTTTCCCGCAGGTCACTGTTGCTCAGGAAATCTTACAGCTGTTGGAGTACAGCAGTAGGTTTGGACATTGAGAATAATGTTGATTGAACGGGTCGACCGCTAGGGCTATCATCCCCTACCGGCGTGTCAGTACTCCGCTAATGCACCTACAAGTAGGTATGTACAGATTTGTATTGGAATATTTAGCGTCCAAGAAGATTACAGTCCAAGGACTGATATTTTTGGTGTTGTGGCAAATCTGGGACTGTAATCCTCTCCGGCGCCATTTATTCTACTTCAATACATTAGCGGATTCCGCGAACTTTGGGTGTCAATCTTCGTACCGCGCGGCGCGGCTTGGCCTGTCCCTCAACGCCATTGAGCCTGCCTCACGCCTGCCCATCAACAAAAGTCAGTCGCATGCACCAGCATCGCAATATAGATTCAACATCAAGCGCAACCTCCTCGCTCACAGCGCTGTCGTCTAGCCCCGTCGTCGGTCCCAGCGATGAATCAATGCAGTCGGCTGGTGGCGACCCTCCCAGCTCTCACCCTCCCTCCACTCCCTCCACGCCCGCCTCCCCTTTCAACTTCCATGCCCCTCCACCGAGCCCTCCAAGAAAACGTGCCAAGCGTCGCCGTCGCATGCCCGACTACGATAAGCTACTCGATATTCTACAGCGACTGAAAGATATGAGATGGAATGTAAGAGATTTTCTGTCCACTCTGGTAAATAACTCGGGCCGCCACAAGGTGAGGCGGGCGCAGACCCTGTTCCTCGACTTTGCCTACATGGAATTCCCGACCGATGAGAACTTTTCGCGTCGCATTGGGCCCCTTCGAAAATCCACGTTCATGGATAAGCATTGCTGGAGGTGGATCATGGACGCTCTCGGTCAGGAGATCAAAGCTTTGGCTGCCCACCCTGCCTTCGCTTCGTTTCAGCCAACTTCGCAAACGACCGACTTCGGCAGCTTGGAGTCGATTACGCAAACCGCCGCTGTCATCAAAAATCTCGCGCCAAGGTGGCTTGAACTTATTGAAACTGTGTGCGTCGACGGGCAACGCGGCACACCCATTGACATCGCATCCCTTACCTCCACTGGCCCGCATGTCATAATGCTGGCCCTCCTTTGCCATAAATTCCGACCTAACAAGGCGAATAATATTCAGACTGTGCTGGGCCTTTATCTCTATCAGGGGGGGGCACGACGTCGAGTGATAGATACATTTTCTCAATATGGCTTGACGAAGTCCTATAAAACTCTGAAACGTCGCATGAACAGCCTGGTCAGTGCCGCTGAGGAAAAGGCCAGAGTGGTAAGTCAGTCATTTGAAGAAGTCGATACTTATGATAACTTTGACTTTCCAGAGCGAAACAGAGGCGAGCGAACAAGGGACAGTCGAGTCATGAGGTCAATCACAACCTCACTTGTGGTTGAAGGGCGAGAATTCGACGACGGCCCGTTGAAGCGAGACATGTGACGTCTCGCGGCCCTCTATCGGCAACAATTATCGTCAACAAGCTACGATTTAATGAGATTCATCGACGATTCGGGAAGGTCAGCCCCGAGCGCTCTTGACGGGCAATTTAGCTCGGGTACAGCTGATCATATCGTGTAAACTGAAATAACTCGGATCTCAGATGTCGAATGTCGAACATCAGGCCAGCGAGGTTGTGAACTCACGTCATAGATGTTAACCAGATGTTCATCGCAGTTAATTAATGTAAATTGTAGTATAATCTTTAGATCAATCTACGCAGTTCCTACATGCTCACCTACCTACTCATCACTCTACTCACCGCTCTGCTCACGACTTTATCTACTCGCCTACCTACATGTTCAGATACCAACTGATGGTTTACGAATCGGCTAAAATGTAAAGACATTTTGGAGCAATCCTATTCAGGTATGTTACATCGCTGCTTCTCAATAAGCAAAGGCATCCAAATCTTCTATCTAAGTAGTCACGCTATTACTTCGCCACGCTCGACTCCTTTTCCAAAGCGCATTTTTCGTTCAACTCAAAACCTCTCCCTGCATACACTTCGCAGGTTCACCGCTTTTTAAGAAGTTGACTTTTGATTTAAACTCATTTTGCAAAGCATCAAATCATCCATAAAACCTCCTCAACTAGAATTCCCCTTCTCCCCGTCCCTCTCCACCACATCATTTTGACCCGCTCAGAAACTGTACTCCCGGGCATTTACGCAACGAAGACTGCGATCCACTAATACACCTCCCTTTATACCCACATCACCAACACCTCGATCTTCTCTTCCCACTAAAGCCTTTGGTACTTTTTCCTCATCTACCCAATATATCAGCTACGTTCTCTTCCGAATTCTTGGACCTACGGCTCAAGCGATAGAGGGCTGGCACGCCAATGTAGAAATCTATACTCACTTTCTGACTTTTTCCCCCCTTCTCTCGATTGAATATTTGCTTGGTTTGGTGATATAGTGTTTTGTGAGGGCGAGAGGATTTCGTTCTGAGCTACGCCGAGGTAAAAGGATGGTTGGAGAGGTGCTTCGCGATAGAAGTTGGATGCAATCTCGAGGATATGCCTTGTGTGTGCAGAAAGCCTTGTTTTTCGAACCAGTCCGACGGGGAGCATTTGTGCCTAAGTAGCTCGATTCCTCGGCGATACAAAAGGCTCTGGGAATAAGCAGGTCCGGCTGTTGGAAAGGGGGAATGTTGACAGTTTAAACATATGGATTCTGCCATTTTTATGGAAACACGTGGTACGGTCACAGTGCAGAAACGCTGACCCCAACAATTGTAAGCACGGTTGTAACTATTGCCCAACCCGCATCTAACCTTCCTGCCGCACCAGTGGCCGTAGCCACTGGCGCCATCGCCATCTTGGAAACACTACCCGTTCCATCACCTCCACTCCCACCCGTCCCATTCGTGCCACTGGTGCTGTTAAACCCCGGAAACAAATACGTCGTATTCGCATCCACAACAATGTAATCATGCACCAGCGCACTCCCATCCAGCACATTCGCCTGCTGGTCGCTCGTGCGCGTCCCTAGTAGATTCAGCACATAGCACTACGCCTTCAGGCTCTCAGGAACCGCGTTCTAGAACCCAAATGACGAGCTCGGGCTCTGTGTGCTATGATTCGCGTTCATATTCATCGATATATTCCCAGTCGCGATATCGGTCCAGAAAATCGCGCGCCGGAAGATGCGAGCTGGTAGGCTGGGACTTCGTGCCCGGATTCGTAGACACGCGAGAAGGAGAAGTTGCCGTATTGCCGGACTTGGCCGTCGATGTAGCTGCTGTTTGCCTGGATGGAAGCGTATCCCGCTGCATTGAACGCGAAGCTTTGGCTGTAGTTTATTGCGAAGGAGGCTTCCTCGCTCCCAAGGCGTAGTCGAGGTCGCCGTACATGAAGGCGACTTTGACGTCGTTGTCTAGAAGATATGCGAGATCGATCAACCGGCCGCTGCGAATGTCGGTGCGAACATAGTCGTCGATGCTTTGAAAGGCGTTGTAGACGTCTTTGATGGACTGAATGTAGTTTATGAACACGTCGAGAGCGACTTGAATTCAATGTTGAGCGAGAAAACCGATGTAGTAGGAGGGAGGGAAAGGATCGGGATCGATGACAGCGATGTCGTAGTAGTTGCGACCAGAGGTATTGATGTATTGACTTTCAACTTCATTGAAGCAGTGGACGCTTACGGCGATGCAGGCCTGATTCACAGTGTCGTTGTTCTCGATTGCATCAAGATCACTCACAGCGGCTACGTTTCGACAATTGATGATTTAGTCGTCGTCGTCTGTGTCGGGCCGGTTGAAATTGTCTACGACTCGTTGGTAGAGGCTTTGGTTGATCACTTGGATGCAATATGTGTTGTTATAGGCGAGTTCTTGAGTCAAGAGATCTACACAGCCATTGACTATACCCAACGTATCGAGATGGACGATAAAGATATCGCCTGTGGCATTGATAGAACCGTTTACGATACATATATTCTGCTTCTCGAAGAAGGCGGCAAACGCAGGCCCGTATCTTCCACCATAGGACTCTCTAAATATTGATATCGCGTCGTTGTTTGGCTTGTAAGCTGGAAATTCTTGGAACCACGCTTGGACGAAATGCCAGAGAGCTTTTCCTGCATTGGTTGTGTCATTTGTTGAAGAATTCGTGTATTGCGTGGGAAAAGTTCCAACTTGAAAGGTATCATTTTGCACTGGAACATCGTTCGAGGAGTCTGCGAGTGTCTCCACCAATGTCGTCTAATCCACAGTGTCAGCAACAGCGGTCTGAGAACCAGCAGTAGACGAACCTTCGTTTCGAGTCTCAACTCGCGGACTTCCAGAAGTCGTCATATCTTAGCGCCAGACCAGAGGATTGTGGCGTAGTCGGATCTTGAGACAAGTCTATGAGTTGAGTGACCATGTAACGATCAAACTTCAGTGTCATCTGAGGGGGTAGCGCTTTGCTGTTCTGTGCTGCTACGAGAGTACCTCGCCGGGTGATAGCTTTTATGGCGTTGGTGTTGTCCAGACGGTCTAAGAATAGGCTTAGCAACTGAACGTTCAGAAGATGTGATGGAACTTACGAATGACAAGCACTTGATCATAGGTAAAGCCGTATAGAAGTGTGAAGATATTACGGTCGGTTCTGATGCCCTGTTCGTACAATAACGCATCCGCCACGCTATTTCCTGTGTGGGCGGATTCGTTACCGCGAGCGATAGCATTGTACCCGATCATCTCGTTCTCTAGTACGTCTCGCTTGTAAACTTCGATGAATCTTGATCGAATTTGTAGTGTGATGGGCAGTATGGCTTGTTGGATGGCTTTTATGTCTTTGACCTCGTGTGTGAGGCTTTTGACTTCCTCTCTAAGCTTCATGACTTCTTTGTTGTTATCTCGCTCGTCTATGATACTCTTGATTTGCCCCTCTAGAAGTGTTATCCGCCCAGGAAGCCTCATAAGAGCATCCCGCTCCTGCAGCAGAGTCAGACCCCGCGAGTTGCCAAAAACCACCTTGTCATCTGTGGAATCCCAGGTAGCGTTGTTCAGGGCTTTCATGGCTGTAGTTCTTGCAACAGTATCTAAGTTTTCTTGGTCCGAAGCGTCTACGTTAGAAGGTAATTCGTCGTGTAGCACGATTTCGAACGACTGGTCATCTGCGGCTGATGGATTCTTGTGTGTAATATCACCCAAACTTGCACGAGATCTCTCACGTTTCGTCGGCTTATTTGGGGACATCTGAAGTTAGGTATTCTTTGTGTGAGGATGGAACGTGGACGGAAGAGATTTAGTTGGGTTTAAGATTGGAGTCTTAGTGCCGAAATATGAATCGGAAAGATCGTTGTTCCGTTGCCCGTCCGATCCTAGAACAGATTTTCCCTAATAAGGTATCGCCGTTAAGGAATGAAGATAGAGGTAGACTCTGTTCGAAACCTTTTATAAAGACAGCCCGTTTCCCATATCTCACTCCTTGCAGCGAATTTACACATCGCTTCTAAGCTCTCGTTCTACAGTACCCCGCACTAAGTCTTCGCGTGCGCTCCCCAACCAAATCACCATTCCACCTGCATTCAACCATTGAACCTCAAATTAAGCTGGGGAACTCCAATATTTGGACTAACTATTTGATAGTATATGGCAGCGGTAAAGCCTGGTATCCGTCCAAAGACCGAAGGACCCAGTAGGATTCCCCCAATAATCTCTGCAATGACTCGTGGCTGTTTGATTCTGGAGAGAGGGAAGTGTAGGACCCGACAGAAGATGATGATGATTCCAGCCTGTTGCAGCAAGAGTCAGTGACGGAATGAGACAACCAGGATCGAGTACACGTACCTGAATGATGAAGAGAGTGATGGGATTCGAGGCATTCCATTTGCTTGGGTTTGCGCCTTCTATAATGCCGCCCTGGGCAGGTACTTTAGTAGTAGCGGCGGAGGTCGACAAGCGTTGGCGGTAACGGTGGAGGTCACCATATGGGTGATTATGCTCGCCATGGTGTGGACAGGTAATCAGTCGAAGCTCCGAGAGGAGGATGCTAGAGAGCTGGGAAGAACTCTGGATTACCCAAGGATTCAGATCAGGGCGCGGGCAGCAAGAGACCTTGAGCGAAGGAGGTGCGGGAACATGAGAGACAAAGGTTCAAGTCCGGGGCCGCTCCTTGTTGCTAATAGATAAGATAAGTGGGGGATGTCAAGTCCGCATCTCTCAAGCAGTCAGATGAGATACATGTCAGCCTTCTATAGCAGGGTTTTGAGTGACGAATGAGAGAGAGGCCGGGGCGTAGGATTCGAGAAGAAAATGGATGTTCCAGTCATCCTTTAGATGGCCACACCCAAACAAAGAGTCGAGCCGCATGGTTACTGTACTGTGTTGCAGGCACGCCGAATGAACAATGAAATGATCAGTGTTTGCACATAAGATCTTAAACGGAATATGGAATCTTGTTCGATAGGGCTCGGAAAAATACAGTAAGTTGTAGAGCTTACGTGTATAATAGAATACATCACTTGATGCGTTGAACCCTGAAATAAACGTATTTAATTATCTAAGCCCTTAGTCAACCAACGAGCTGGAAGATACTTATTTTACACTTAACTACCTTATAAGTAGGTATTTATCTCGTGTTGTTCAAGCTTGAAAATACTCAGATGCAGAGTACACTACTTCAGAATATAAAACCACAGTTGAATGTGGGATAAGTATCTCATATTGAGGGGAAAATTCATCCAGCACGGGCACGGTCGAGAACTTCAAGTCTCCCAATCTTAAGCGCCACCCAGTTCCGTGTGTGGCAGGTAGTAGGTAGGTAGGCAGCTTTGATAAGCCAAGCAGAGAACCAGGGTGTATATAGACCGCCTTTTCTTACCGTGCAGCATCGGAGTTGGCAGTAACCCAGAAAACTTGCCATGTACGGTTCCGTAGACATAGTCATATGCTCGTGACGCTATGAAATTCGCTGCCCACAGTATACAAAGTATCGCACCCTACCATGTCGTTTGCCCATCAGCCACCTTGAACAACCCATTCTTCTTCTTCTCCATCGCCCACTTCTCGCACCACCCTTTCATCTTCTCTCTCGACTTGGCCGACCCCACATTCACCGTGGGTATGATCTTGTCGATCCGGAGCGCACAGCAAAACATTGTCAGCTCTCGGAAGCTGCTGTGTTCACTGTATGGCACCCCGAAGCAGTTGGCTTCGCGTGTGCTTCCCCGTTGGGGAATGAGTTCTGCCATCGAATATCGTGACTTCCAATTATCTGAATGCAGGACTGTTTGGACCGCTGGAGAGTCAACGAAGCGGCTGTTTGGCGGCCGGTAATTCCACCCAGACGGTCGGAAGCCAACTATTCGTGAGAAGTGAGGCTTGTAACCGGTAAGGTAGTCTGCCAAAGTCTCCGCCCGAATTTCCATGAGCATCTGCATGTGGACTTGTGCTTCCAGCGGGTTACTCGTCAGTCGTGCCGTCAATTCAGGATCCTCGAGGGCTGCACAGATCTTTTGTTTATTCGGCGGAGCGTAAATCTTGCTGTTCAATGCTTTTGCAACCCCTAAACAAATCCTCTCTTTTCCGATGCTGTACGTACCAACGATAATCAAAAGACGACCTCTAGCTTTCTTCCCCTCCTTCTGGACAGCCTTCACCATATCTGTATCGTCCTCACTGATCTCTTCCTTGACTAAATCAGATTTATTTTGGACAAAGTGAACCATTCCACTGCCGGCCCTCTCTTTCTTAGTCTGTTCCCAGCTATCATGCTCGTCCACGCGATCCTTACTTAGACTAACACACATATCCGCGCAAGCTTTGATGACTTCCTCTTGGCTTGGAAAAGCGTACTTTGGTGTGAGATAAGTCGTGTCCAAGTAGCATACGTCGAGTTTTTGCTGACCAACGTTCTTCTTGGTAACGGCATCGACGATGTCGGGTCGGAGAAGAGGATGCTGCACATGTGCAGGACAAGCACGGAAATCACCGCAGTGTAGTACTCGTTGAATTTTGGGCGTCTTGCCCTTACCGATGGTTTTTTCGAAAAGATAAAGCGAGCTGCCAGGGCAATGATTTGCTGGAATCATGGTGACCATGACACCCTTTGTTCCGGGTACTTCAATCTTTTGGTCGAAATCTAGGTCAATCACCCATTTTGGATCAACACGTAATTGTCGTCTCACAAGATTTGCCGTGACGTGGCTGCAGTAGATAGGGCCATGGCACCAAGAAGACGTCAAGCCTATGTAGTGGTCACTGTGAAAGTGGCTTAGAAAGTAAGCCTGGCAACCTTCGACAGCACCATATCGAAAAGCATCGACACAGATGAAGAAGCCTGGTAAGATTTTGTAGAATGGACAAGTCCGTTGGTAGGCCGGTTTGCCACGCGATGCGGTCTCTGTGGCTGCGGCAGTCGCCCACGCAGCGTCTTCAGCGTGCGAAGACATGAGCTTAGAGAAAGCAGATGACCCATTGGTCGTAGTCGATATTAGAGCAAAAGGGTTTTCTTGCCCCGGCTTTGCAATGGCAGCTCGCTGGAAGCGTTTCGTAGCTGGAACTCCATGTGCTGGAGCTCCCTTTTCCGCTTTGATCGGGAGACTTGATGGGTCTTTCTCGCTAGTCTGTTTTGCACTTGGAAGCGGTACAGCCTTGCCATCTAAACAATCGTTGACGTGTACTGAAGCCTCCTATGGTATAATTAGACACAATAAACTGAAAGGACGCTCTCTTCGTACCTGATCTGTCAAACCGGCAAAGCTTCCAGAGCATATTGGACAAGACGCTGCTCCTGGGTCCTGTATATCATCTTTTGCATTTTCCAAAGTATCTTTTTCTCCCCCAGGATCTTGTCCAATTTCTTCATCCTCGAAGCCCAACTCAAGCTCTTTTTGTTCTTCCATCCACTGTCGTTCCAGAAATTCTTCACCCTCTTCAGGAAACTCATCGTCGAAATCTTCGATTCCTTCAAAATCGTCGCTGTCGACCATGCTTGTATTTTCTCGTTGAAGTGACGGTACAGGTGGCGAATTCTTTGAATCGATGGCCGGGGGTTCCTCCTCGACGTCTAACTCCGACTTGGGTGTGGTAGATGATTGATCGCCTTGGCCTTCAGATTCAGAAGCTATACTTCGAGATTCGTGCTTCACCACTTCATGGCCACTATCTGAGTCCTCTAGGAAAGGGCCAGTCCTAGGCCCAGCTTCAACCTTGATGTTGGGCGACGAAGATGAGCGCGATAGTGGCCCATCCACCCTTCGCCGCTTAACCGGCATAGAGTCCTCATTAAAACGTGAAGATTCCTCGTCAGCAGCTGTGTAATCAAGCATGCTCGTGGAAATCTCCGGGTGACTATGTTCTCGTGGTGGCGTTGGTGTCTGGACGGGAACCTTGGTCTCGTGTTTGCTAGGGCTATCTTGTAGAAACAGACTATCCTCCTCTTCCGCAATAGACACATTGAATGGGAGGATAGAGTCGGCTTTCTTAAAGAAATTCAATATGCTGCCATTGGGCTTCCCCTTCGCCTTACCAGCATTGCTTTTCGGTAGCGCCTTGCTCCTGCCGACTAGAGGTGTCGTTGAGTTCGCCATTGATATCACCGAGCTAGTATTACCATGCAGGTTTGGTTGGACTGTGGACAAGGGAGGTGTGGGAGGACGGCCAGTGGACGGTATGATGGGCGTCTCGATGGCTATTTGCGCAACGGCGTCTCGGGGCTTGCGAAACATGCTACACAATCTAGCATCTTAATGTATATTCGTATTGGCGTAGCGCTGTAGACAAGGAAATGCTACGTTGTTAAGTGTCCCAGACATGGTGGACGGCTTCGCTCGCATCGCGTAGTCACGTGATCACATGACGCCAACGGGCCCTGCGCTGCTTAGAGATAGCGACGATTATAATAAATTTCAATTACGAATAATCTAGTCCGGATCATGAGCTACTACGATATATGAGTAGACATTACACCAACTCATCAAGGAGCAAGAGCAAAATCTAAATGAGGAAATATGAGCGGCATAAAACTCTGAACTCTCCATAGACGCAGAGCGAGCTTAATGAGCTTTGAGCTTTGGCTTCAGATCCTACCCTGAAGTACCGCACAACGTCTGCGAACGTGCTGCCAAATCATGACTGGCCGTTCCTTAAGTGCCCCCAATTTTCCCATTGGTATCATATGGGCCCAAAGCTCCGCTAAGTGTTTGCCTCGCCATGACCTGGCCTGTCCTTGCCAATCCATGGTCCAAGCTGGCAGAGGTTTGATTGTCCCTTGCTATTGATCATAGAGTACTTATGTTATCTCTCATGTCTGTCATCGAGGTTTTGATGCTTGCTGCGCTGCTTCTAAAGTGTGTAGAAGTAGTCAGGTAGATTGTTTTCAGGTGTCCCAGTCGTGGTCGCTCACCTCTCCTAGTAGCATCCTCCAAAAGCGCCGTATCTACCGCAGCCCCAGGCAAGTGAACATAGCGCACGACGCTCCCTCGAATGAAGACGTTCTTGACCGACGACTAGTTATTTGCCGATTAGCCCACGCCCTCCGCCACAGTATCATCCACTTCTCCCCATTTTTGCGAAAGCTTTTTTAGCATTTTCAGCTCACCAGATGCGGGTATTTCAGCTCTTCAATGACTTGTATATCATCTAGCTTGATGTTGAGGTATTGGTCCACAGATTTTAGAGTGCCCTTGATTGAAATGTCGTTCTTGAGCTCCACCGTGACTTCGTGATCCACCAGCGTTTTGAAGAAGCTGCAAGCATGTTAAAAAGCTACACATATGCACAAAGATCAGTGCGAAATTCGCACATACCTGAAGAACAGCATTGCTGGTAGATGTTCTGTTGCGGGACGTAAGCGATCGTTGGCCGCAAAGTACCCGGACTGCCCTTTCTAACTTGTCGTTCACCGTAGTTTAGCCGAGCCCTAACCAGCAGGGATATGCCATTCATTGAGAAGGCCATGCAATCAAGCTTCTGAAGAGCGACCGCGCGACCATGAGAAAAAGCTTACGGAGCTTGTGATACATGTTCGAATAGGGGACTAGTGAAGGTGAAAATGTTATTAGTCAATACCCCGGGCGATCTATAGCATTCATCCAGGAGGGTATCACAACAAGCAGGTCACCCACGGTTACAAGTACTGCATCCACCGAGAGCAACGCAGTTGAATCGTTTAAACACACTCATGATAAAACGTAATACATGACAGGAAATGATTCTAACTATTCAGTCCGCGACACTACTTCCTGCGTCTTCCCCACTGGCGGCAGGCTGGTCCTGTGTTTTCTTGCCGGGTAGATTCCCTACTTCGTCTGATGCGGCTGTCACATCTTTGGTCTTTCCAGCGTCTTCCTCGGCGTCTGGTTCAGTTTCCCTCTTTTCAGGCTCTAACGTCCCAGTTTTTGGCTTGGCGCCCCCATGATTCCCTCTATTCAGGCCATCTTCCTCCGCCTCTTGGGCTTCAGCTTCGGGTTCCTTTACTATTGCCGTCTTCTTTTCTAGATCTTCGTCTTCTCCTGTCCCGGCCGGTCCGTCAGTCAACCCAGCGGTTTGACTACTAGCTGCATTTGCTTCGGTCAAGCTCAGGTCCTGCATACTATCTGTGACTTTGTTGGAGCTTGAAGTAGTGGCTGGAACTCCATCTGCTTTAGACTCGACAGTACTACTTCCAGTCTCGGGCGCCATAGCTGATCGAGTATCGGTGGTACCAGATGGAGGTGGCGTCCCGGTCGGTGCAGAGTTATCGAGCTTCTGCAGCATCTCTGAGGAGGAACTAGACTGCTCAGAACCCTTGGCTTGAGCTATTATCTTTGCACTACTAGATTTCTTGGCATCACCAGCCTTTTTAGCTGCCTCAAAGCCTGCTTGACGCATAGCTGTTGTTAAAGGACTGTCGATTGTAGAGGAGGGAGGAGGGCGGGGTGGAGTATCTGTCGATGTAGGCGCCTTCGATGGTGTCTTGGTCGGAGTGTAATTGATTGCAGGAGCTTTAGATGGAGTATTTGGTGCAGAGGGAGTGGGGGTTGATGGTGCCCCTGGTGTAGGTCCAATCTTCTCCTTGAGCTCGCCATACTCGTTCCACTCTTCAACTTCTTCGAGATCCTATTCATGCTGTTAGCATTGCTCGGGGACATTGTAGTCTTAGTAACTTTACTCCAACGACTAAGCCCATCTGTACGAGCCCTGGTAGCTTCCTTTTCCCCGCTCTTCGACCCCATAGCATACGAGCTCTCTCGTCCGTTGCGACATCGAGTGCTAAGAACGGGATCTTGTTGGCTTTTAGGATGGTCTCTAAACGAGATGTAGCGGTAATGATATGTGATGAGCCGGAAGTGAGGGACGTGTATAGGTAAAGATTTGGATCTGTCTGGTAGGATTTCGGAGTAGAATCAGCCATTGTAATGATGCGACCAAAGTGGGAGGCGGGAGCCAAGATGCCCTACGATGGAAGCTTCTCTAGATGTCCTTTTGAATGGTTTAATGCCCTATCACTCTCAAAGTATTGTTCTACGAAATATTGTCGACTTCATTCCTGTGCAACATGCTATTCATTGCCTTTTGAATATACATTCATCAAAGCGTTTTGTGAAACAAGCGTCGATTTCTTCGATCGAGCACCTCGACTTTCTTCATTCCCTCTTCTTGCCGGTTGAAAATAGGAAAAGCCAGTAGCATTTCATAGCATAGGATCCCCCATTGGCCACGTGGAGAAAACAGTTCCAGGCCTGTGGCTCCGCAACACTAAAGTACCTACTATCCACCCAATGGACCTTATTGGGTCCACCAATTGTCGAGTATACGTCTTTTTATTTGACTGTTAGTATCAGCGATGTGATTGCACATGATTGTACTCCGTAAACCCATTGAAGATGTATTATGTGCCACTAGAACCTCTAGAATGATAATGGCGGTCAGTTGTGCGACGTGCAGTTGCGCATGCCGCAGCTTGACGTGGCAGTTGATGCAGATAAAGGTCTTGAAGTGAACGCGTATTTGCTTTCGTGGCACATCTTCTGCCCGTGCATGATCGGGCTCGATTGCAGCTTATTTCCATGCGCTTTGCTTCGAATCAACAAGCTTGATAGACAGCTACAGATTTGACTGTCTCCTCTTCTCGACAGCCTCCCTCAACTTGGTGATTACAGCTGCAGGATCTTCGGCACCAAAAACAGCCGAACCTGCGACTATGACGTTGGCCCCTGCTTCGGCAGCTTGAGCAATAGTCCCCTCGCCCAGTCCGCCATCAACCTCGATGTTCAGGTTGGGATATCGATCGCGTAGTGCTTTCACTTTCGGTAATTCCGAAGCCATGAACTTCTGACCTCCAAACCCAGGATGTACAGTCATCACTAAAACCATCTAGAACTGGTCAGAATCGTCTAGTACCTGGGAAGAAAGTCTGCAGACATCTGGAATTTCTCTCTCCTCCGTGTTTTCCAATATGTTCCACAAGACATCGACTGGTGTTTCGGGCTTGATGGCAACGCCCGCGAGCATACCATGATCATGCACAAAGCGGATCAGTTCTTTCGGGTTTGTTTTGGTATCAGAATGGTCTGCAGGGTTCTCAGCGGCTGTAGATGCCACGGCGGCTTCGTAGTGGAAGCAGTAAAGGTCGCAGCCGGCCCTTTGGAAATCTTTCACCCATTTCTTAGGCTAAACGCATTTGATCGTACATTAGCAGGGTGCATGCAGTGCCAAGACGAGAGCAAGCGTACACAATGCCTACCTCGGCTATCATCATATGGCAATCGAAGGTGCCTTTCCCAGAAGCTGCAGTAGGTCGTTGAACATGCTGGCGTATCTTGGTGACAACAGGGGCCCCAAAGGTCATGTTAGGCACAAAGTGCCCATCCATCACGTCCACATGAAGCCAGTCTGCTCCATGTTTGATAGTGTCGGAGCATGCGGCGCCTAAAGCACCAAAGTCTGCGGACAAGATTGATGGCGCAATGATAGCTTGAGGAGACATGTCGCTGCCGCTAGATTCAGTATAGCTGGACAAGACTACACCAAGACAGTCCCTCGACAGGGCATACGTGTCGAGCCAGCAGAAGCGGACTGTTCAAAGGTGGAATGGACGGAGGGGTGGATAGGGAGGTTCGAGTGTGCACCGGCAGGGCAGGCGTAGTAGTGGGGTGAAGCTCGACCAGTATCGCTGACTAAGCTACAATGGTCCCGCCAAGCCCCCAGTCGTGTTTTCCCTCGACTCGTCGACTCGTCCATCCTTTCTATCTTTACCCTTACCCCAGACCTACCGTTCATGTCGACTTCTCTTGCATTGTTGTTGTGGCCGCTGCATTGCCAGCGCTTCTCGCATCTCATGCACAAAACAATAGTCGTTTCTTCCTGGGAAACGGTTCTCCACGTGTTTGCAGTCGAAGTCTCGACTTCGCACCACGTTGTACGCGCCCAAGATAGAACTAGCAACGTCAGCGCGTAAAGTGCTGCATCTTGGCCCCAATCAGCTACACTACCATGGAGCTGTTCAATTCAACGGCGCCTTTACCATGGCCGTGGGTTCGCTGATTGGCGACCTCTCAGTTCATGCTTCACTACGGAGTACTTCTGGAGTCTTCAAATAGCGCTCCAATTTGGCTTGTCCTGCATGTACTCTATTTCCGTGGCTTGGTCTCTTAATCTAGCGTAGTCAATGATTCGCAACCGCTGGCTCTATCTCACTGGCGAGCATTATAAGTCCTACATGGCCCACGACCTTCTCTTCCTGATGAGTCAACTTGCTTCTTGATTGTTTCGCTCTGTTTTCCATACTTCGTCTTTCTTTCTCCGCTGTTGCTCGTTGATCGACTATACCCAACTTTAGATTCCGTTGATCGGAATTGCATAACACCTTATAATAACCTTTGACTCAGTTATATCTCCCTGAGTACCAAGATAGACCGGCTCTGTTTTAGTCATGGATAACTATCTACTACCCGCCACTACATACGTGCCTCCAACCCGGCAGGCCCGGAAGCAAAAACTTAATACCATAATAGAGGATGAGCGGAGCGAGGATGGGGCGAATGGCAGCGAGGAGGAGATGGAAAGTCTAGGACGGGGGAGGCCTCGCCTACTCATCGCCCCTCGGTCCGCCCAGTCAACATCTCCAGTGCCCTCTTTAACGTCATCGATATCATCCTACTCCATGAACAACCGACTGTCACGAGATTTTGACGATCTCTACGACGTCTCCGATGCAGAGTCCATGCACGAGAATGACATTGCTACAAGTAGTCGCTCTGTCTCACCAGAGAGCCTACCTGGCTCCAAAGAAGTACGAGTCCGATGCCCTTCGCTAATCATACCCTCCCCAGGCTACTGGCCGACAATACAAAAGATGCAGAACCTCAAGCCAGCCTTACCACCGAAGATTCCAATATCCCCTGCAGCGCTCTCATTGCTGGCACGCGACCTACCAAGCATGAGCCACCCTCCTTCATTGGACGGAAGTTGGACTTCAGACCCGCTTGCTCGATCGACTGCACCTCCTACTCCTAATCTAGAGGTTGATCCTAACAGCGAAGATATGTGGGGTGAAACAAATGTCAAGACGGAGTCGTCTGTGGACCGCGAGACAGTGTTCTTTGACATTGACGGTTCCCCAGACCTCGCGATGCGGATGGATGATGTAGACCAGTGGTATAACAGCGCCGGACTCGACGTTGGAGAGACCACAATTGTCCGAGACTTTGCTTGCGATACGAAGTATGCTATGCTCGATAGCCCCGTGCCTGATAGTCCAGTGCTAGGGACAGAGGACGGCTTTTCAGAAACAGGCGTCCAACTTCCTTCGGAGGCACTAGCAACTCTCCAGCACCTTTCACTCGAAATTCCGTTCAAAGCAGACCTCGCACCGGATAAGGCAACAGCCGAGGAAATGACAGAGGTCCTCTTCCAGCCTTCACGTCCACACAGCGTAGATATGACACCACTGTCCCAGATATCAGAATACAGTATCTCGCGACTTAGCATTCCTTCACCTGGTGGATTTTTTGCATCGCTCGATGTCAATGCTAGGTCTCCATGGTGTGTGGGTGGATCAGCGCCAGCCTCTGCAGCACCCCCCTCGTCCACTACAGCCGAACACTTTTATAACTGCCCGTGGAACAAAGAACCTGCCGCGACAATTGAGAGTATCATTGAGGTCGATGACACAGACACAGATGGACCTCCAACAGCACGCCAGATGCCATTCCGAACAGAAACTCAAGAGCAACCCCAAACAGTTGCCGAAGAGCTGCAGCATACGCCGCTGATTACATCTCAGCAGGATTTTGACGAGGATTACGAGCACGGAATTCAACAAGTTGCAGAGCAAAGCATCGATAGAACAAGTGTCTGGCTTGCTGCTCAGACGTCGTACATGTCTGCGTTGAAAGAGACGAATCCCGTAAACGATGTTAGTATCAATGCTGTTGGTGTAGCCCGAAGAGCCAGCCAACACATTCGAAAGGACTCTTTGGGCACTCCTATGAAGAAAGCCGTTCATTTTCTCGAGAGCGAGACAGCGCACAGAGATCTCAAAAGTACAGGGAAGCCTGGCGAGTCAGACTCGGTTTACTACCACGCTTTTCAACACATTGCCAACGACACTAAGCGTGCGGATGCCTTTCGACATCGCAACGAGCGATCCAACTCGATCCAATCCAGCCGCCTTTGTCTCCCAAACGAGCATCTTGATCGGCTTCAGGGCAATTACAACATGACCGAGACTGACCGCCCATCGCGCCCAAGGCCTATCTCGATGTTCCCAGGTAAGGAGACCGATACCAATGAGCAGACTGCAGAGCAAAAGGTCATCGCTCGGGTTGAAAGAGAACGCCAGGCATTGGAGCAAGTCAGCGCATCGATGTGGGTGGTCGAAGCCTCCAAAATGTTGAGTGGAGGAGGTCTACTAAACAGTCCTGCCGTCAATACCTTGAATCAAGCATCTACCTCCAAAACCGAAACTGCCAGTATCCCAAACTGCCTTCGTATACTTGACTTAGGAGGGCAACCTAATGGCGATTGGGCGTGGCATTGCGCGAGGGAATTTCCAAGCGCCAAAGTGTACACTGCCACGACCGAGGTGCACCTTGTTAACTCTAGCATCCGAGGTCCTCGAAACCATCGAAAGGCGGCCGTTTCCAAACTTTGGGAGCTTCCATTTCCGGACCATCACTTCGACGCAATCTCAGCGCGGACATTGTTCAGATACCTAAAGCACGAGAAGCCCCTAGGAGAGAGCATTGACGAGTACGATCTTTGCCTCCGCGAATGTCTCCGATGCCTCAAACCAGGCGGATACCTCGAGTTCTTCCTGCTCGACTCGGAAATCGTCAACTCGGGCTCTCGCGGCACAGCTGTCTCAGTCGAGTTTGGCTTCAACCTCAGAACTAGAGGCTACGACCCCCTCCCAACAAAGAGCTGGCTCGGCCGCGTGCGAAGAGCCGGCTTCGACGACATCAAACGCGCCTGGACCTTCCTCCCCATGGGCTCCCCCGTAAAAGAGAACTTTGTACTCCCAGAGACCCCGCCGCCCAACGTCTCAACCTACCAAGACAAGGCCGAAGCGGTGCAAGGCCCCGTCGGCTCGACCGCCGACGCGGCGAATGTGTCTGGGCTTGTGGGCAGCTGGGCGTGGGAGCAGTGGATGCTGAAGCTGCAGATGGAGATGGGGAAGGAGCGGTTGCTGGAGGGCGTGGGGGCGGTGTTGGAGGAGGGGAAAACGACGGGGGCCGGGTGGAGGTGTTTGAGCGGGTGGGCCAGGAAGCCCGTCGGGGGTGCTTGAGCGTGGGATGTAGTACACACTGGTCTTTGTAGGCAGATAGATTGTCATGTATGCTGTCGCTCACCGTAATTCCGTTCCTTCCTTCCAAAATTCACTTGCTTCTCTTCCGGTGCAATGAAACGGCTGGGAATGGGGGGTGGACATTATCTTGCCCCACACTTGCGAAGATATCTGTTGCTGCAATTCGGCTTTTATTCTGCTTGGCCGCTACTGCCAGCCTGAAAAGTCTGGATCGGATACTCCTGTACATACTGTACGCTTCTGGGAGGCCCGGCGAGGCTTGATTAATCTCACCAGCTTCGAATCCTTGAGGATTTTCGGGAGCCGACACCAGCGTCTGAACGAGTCAGTCTTTAGCCACAAGTGTTCTGTGGAGTTTGGCGATGCTCCAATTCCAGCTGGTCGTATACTTATACTATGCTATGCGCGGCACACATGATCAATCATCAAGGCATTATTTTGGATGTGGACAAGGTGGGGATGGATGTATGAAACTGATGTTTACTGAGTATTACTATTCCGCCTACGTCTTGGATAAAGCAAGCCTATATAAATCACCATCACAAAAGGTCTGCACAAGTTGCCCTTTCGCGCCTATCCTCCACAGGACCACGGCGCAGCCTAGAACTCAAGCCACCACATTATTCCCCCTCCTCAACCTTCCTCGCCTGCGGCGCCGTCACCCTAATCCCGCTCTCCAGCCTCTGCAAACCGAGCGGATAGCCCTTGCACAGACACCATGTGCGCACCGTCTTGATGGCGTTCTTAATCTCCCTGCCATTCAGCTCCCAGCGCGCGAGCTGCTGGACATCGGCCTCGGACAAATTCGCAAACGAGGTCGTCTGCGATGCAGAGGTTTCGGAAGCAGGGAGGCGGGAGAGGAATTTCTGCCAGAGTTTGAGGCGGGAGGGGAGGGTGAGGGGGGAGAAGAGGAGGTGGATGTTGACGCGGGAGCGGAAGGCGGGGTCGATGGTGGAGTAGAGGTTTGTGGTGAGGAAGATGATGCCTTGGAAGTATTCGAGTTCGCGAAGGAAGACTGTGAGAAGGGGGGATATTGGCGAGAGGGGACGTGGAAGGAGATGGCGGGGGGCGACTTACTCGATACGAGTTCGTTTCTTACGACGTCTTCTGGCGAACGTTTTGCCATGAAGACGTCGGCCTCTGAGTTTGAAATTAGTTACGCCAGAATCAGATCTTAGCCTTGTCGGCTTACCATCTAATAGGATGACAGCGTTCCACTCTGTTGCCATCTCAAATACTTTCTTGACCTTTTCCCCAAGACTTTTCGCGTTTGTGCCGAGCTCCTCAGCCTGCAGGTAATACAACGGTCGCCTTGTCTTATCGGCCACTATAGACTGCCAGTAAGCACTCTCGGCCGATAGATGAGATGCGTGGAGACATACCAGCCTCTGCTAGTAGAGTCTTTCCAGTCCCTGGAGGGCCACTAAGAAGAGATATGAGGCCCTGGCCTAAGACTAATCAGCTATAGGACGGAAGAGGCTGCTTGCTTCTGTGAACCTTTGCCGATGATAACATCATCCAACCCAGCCTTCATCCGTTTGTGGTTCTCTACAAACGTCAATACGAGGTCTTTGTGCTCCTCAGGATACACCAGATGAGCGTATGCTTCGTCGTTCCACACTACCGGTTTTACATCATCAATGTAGAATTCAACTAGTATGATGGTCAGTGATTCAGCACCTGGAAAATAATCTGGGATCGGTCTTACGCCATAGCTTTTCTCTTAGAGCAAACCCACAAAGCATCGGAGATACAAACACGAGGTCTCGGTTTCTTGCCAGCATTGCGGCCTTGTTTGTTTGTTGCTCCTTACTATCAAGGGGTCGAAGATACATGGAATCCTCTGACAGCGTATTCTCCTCGGATTTGTATGGGTTCAGATTGGGGGTAGATTTTTGAATTCTTTCGAGACCTTTGTGATGCTTGGCATATCCATAAAAATCAACAAGAATACGCCCTGACACCTATGATCGCTTCAGTAAACGTGTCTTAAAATATCCCGAAAACTCAGACTCACATTGTGCCTCTCAGTCTTGGCGCCAACGAAATTGCCGGTTCCGGCATATTCGCAGTAATTGAGACCTTGATAGTCAAGCACTTTCTTACCTCGGGCTATCAACTTGCTTTTGAGTAGGCTCGCGTTAGCATGAAATGACAAGGGATAATTGGGAAGGCTTGATATCGGTAGGTTTCCTTCAAACTCTGGTATTTCCAGATTGATAATCGTCCACTGAAACGTCGCTCCAGTAAAGACGATGTGACAGCATGATACTGATAAGGCGGGTGGAATTTGCTGATATTCAGTGTCAACCACCCGGAACAAACGCTCGCAATCCTCAGCGCCGCGATATATGATGGAGTCTCGAGGAAAGTAAGCCCATGCGAGCTTGAAAGAAATGAGCTTGCTGTCTCTTAGATGTCTCAACTGGATTAACATGTTCCCAAAAAGCTCGGCCATCAATTGGGTGAGTAGATGGAGGTGCTCTTTCAGGACACTTCCAGCGCTTGCCTCGCTATAAGCGGCGATGATGTTATCGTAAGAGAAGAACAATGGCTTGAATGGTGAAGTGAACGTGGCGGTCTCGTGGGCTTCCAAGAAGATACCTTCGTGCTCAACGATGTCTTTCAAAGAGGTTACAAGTACTGGACTTTGAACCTCGATTTTTTCTATCTTTAACGGAGTACGGCCGGCAATAGTAGGTTGTTCAGGATCTGCGACTTTATATACCTTGATCGCAACGCGGTCATAGGCTTTGGATACCTTTTGCTTCAATTGTTTTGGCGGAGTTTCCACCCAATTGACACTACTACCATTACTCTTTCCAGCATAGAATGTTTTAATGACGGGGTTAGTGCCGAAGGTTGTCTCCTTGCCTTGGATTGTAGGCTGTGGTAAGGGCGATTTCAATGGGTATTCATCAAAAGTCGTCGATGCGGAATCATTGACATTGATAGGAGTATCAGAAGCGACGACGCGCCTAAGCATGTTCTTGAAAGCCATTTCAACCTGCAGAGCTGACGGAAATATTCTTAGCTGGCTGGCTAGATTGGGAAGAATACAGCAATCTATAGCTTGACAAGTTGTTATCAATGAAGGGGCAGTACCATCGAAGTCTCCGTTCATGGAGGTGGCAATGTCTCTTTATCCTTCTTTGACCTATTCCTAAAGTCCTCCTTCCCACTAACACATGCGTACATTGCATTGTTGCCTAAAGCGAGAGCTTTATAAATAGCTTGGGTGTCCTAAGTGACGGGTTAACTGCGCCCCGTTGTAGAGGTTGAAGCTACTGATACTCCAATGGAAAAGAAATTACCAGGATCTCAATGAGAGTTTAGTCCTCCGGCAGCTGTGATCGGCGGCTCTACTTGTGCACTTTGCCTCGAAATGGTTCGCGACCCAACAACTTTAAGAAATCCTGGATCACTTTACTGTTGTCGTGTCCGAGAGTACGCATGTGGAGACTGGAAGATACCAACGCAATGCTGAATCTGCAACCTGTTGTCACGCGTTCAATACACACCTTGTAGAAATGAAACGCTAATTAGAGAACTATTGGCCTTGTAACTTCAGGAAGATCTTGACAGCCCGCAGAAGTCCCAGGACTTGAGATCAACCAATCGGAGACAATCAGATTCTTGCTACTATGAGATCGCTTTACCATGGATTGCGCCATAGTTGGTGTGATATCCGAACGTAATGAAATTTTAGAGAGTAGGAAGAGAGTGTGAGCCCAGTGATAATCCAAGGTCTTCTAATCCAAGACATATGGGACACCTTGGTTCAAAAGTGTACAGTCAAAGGTAGGGCTTGTGAAGTATTGAATACTTCAGAGGATCCTGGGGATATATATGATACGAAATGATGATAAGACGAACAAAGGTGAGGAGAGCAAAAAGGCTTCTATGACTTGCTATCAGAACGCACAAGAGCGAGAACTTTTGAAGCCATCTAGCATTATAAAATGCTACACATCGTGAGGACTAGATACCCGAGTAGAGTCCATACTCTCGCTGGGGGTTCCATGTCACGGAGCGTCTTATTCCGTACTCTTCGAAGGTAGAGGCTGGCAAGCTGAGGACGTTTAATGCAAAGCCATGCTTGATAGCAGAGGGAGTCGAGGTACTTGCTTCGCTCCTAGATGAGGTCCGCAAACGGATTCCTCGTGACCTGGATGAATAGCAATCAATTGAGCCTGCTGGCTCGCCCAAGTCCGTCACCAGTAAGAGGGTTCGAGAAACAACCGCAAGTTGATGAAATAGGCGGCCGTCAAGGCTCCGGTCAATTGTTGGAATGCTTTAGTGGGTTTGACAAGCGAAAGATGAAGCCCTTCCGCCCACGCTAAGGCGCAGTTATTGACCGGACAAAACCCGTAGCGCGAGTAGTCAATAGTCCTGCACGAGGCAACTGCGGTGGTGGTGGTGGTGGTGGTGGTACCTAAGCACCTTCTGCTTCTGGACAGGCTTCCAAACAGGTTGACAGCGATACTCTATAGTAATTCGAGCCGGGACTTCTCGGCTATACTTGCGTGCAACTGCGCCTCAACAAGTTGGGGCTTACCTGGCTTGCATGAACTTGCGATAACAACTGATGGAGCGTCATCCTCCACGATAAGAGGTTGCGACAACAACCGTGACAGGGCAAATCCTCCAATCGTCGTTTAGTTCTCCCCAGAACAATCAGTCCGTCGAAGTCCTGCCCAGAACAACAAACAGTAAGGTACGGAGTAGACAACAGGAACACCCCCAGTTGCTTGGATTTCCCCCGTCAGCGATCCGTTCCGTGCAGTGTGCAGTGTGCCGTGTGTTACTGGCCACTCAGAGCCAAGTTCTCCTCTCGAATCCGCGCCCGTTCAGCTACTTCGTATTTCGCGCATCTAGCGGGGGCGAGTTCTGGGTGTGGAGGCTGTACGCTTCGCTGCCATGACAAAAATGAACCATCACGACCCTCTTCTCTTTCATTGTACACTTACCATGGTAGTATACCTCTTTGACCTTGTTCTTCTCCATGTCCGACTTGTCTGCCTAATGTCACTGCCTGCTGGCGTTGCTATTCGTAGCCGCTCGTTCGAGCCCCATGGCGGGATCCATGTTCAACCCCCATGACCTAATCCCGAATCCTTTGCGCCCACGACGGCCGCAGAGGAGACGAGTGTCGCCAGCTGCTAATCATCATCTCGGAGGTAGTATCGATAATGACCATCTTCTTTATAACCTCACTGGATATCAAGCACCGTATCTTCAAAACTTCGAAGAATTACCTCCAGGAGCCTCGTTATCGCCCAATCTACCGGATCTACAAGATGATACCTACCCGCAAACACCATTCAACGAGGAACAGCACAAGGCCATTGAAGCTTTGGTAGACGTTCCTGACGATGTTGTCATGCATCAGCTTGCGTTGATTCGCTCAGATCATGAGAGTCGGTCCATGTGTATGATGCTGTTGGAAATAGTAATGCCATATCTTAGCTAACCCCTTGCTCGTAGGCAGTTCAGATAGACTTGCAACGGTACCAGAAGCATCAAATTTCCCCTTCACAAACTCCACTACACGCGCTACTACACGCAGAACCTTACCGACCGAGATGCCACTGCCTCCGAGGCTCAGATCGTCGCAGCGAAGCGGTCCATTGCAGCTACAAGAGTCTTGGAACAGAGGTCCTCAGCAACATAGACCATCGAAGGGATCAATTTCCAGTACCGTTTCTTCCATGTCTTATGATCCTTCGGTTTTTTCACAAGCCAGTCACGAACCTCTCACCGGAAATAGTTCTAGGCACCCTTCTGGAGATTTCTCAACACAGGCTTCGGTGCTGGCAGCGAAGTTGTCCCATTCAGCAAAAGAACCATCTGCCAACAACATTTCCGGAAATGGTGCCACTCAAGGTTGTCCCGCTCTAGGTTATCCCGAAGCTCCTACCAACACCGCCATTGAAAATTGTAATCCTCCTGTCAACTCCCAACCCTCCTCCAACGCAATCAAGTTCTCGTGTACGTTGTGTGACTCAAAGGCCACTTTCAGGGGGAAATCGGAATGGAAGAGACATGAGCTCTCGCATATGCCATCTGTCGAATATGTCTGCCTACCTAGAGGTTTAATAGAAGAGGGTTTTCGATGTGCCATTTGCAGCGCTCACAACCCAGGCAACCGGCATATACTCGAGCATAACGCGCACTTGTGTCTTGCAAAGGAAATAGAAGCCAGGACTTGGGTGCGCAAGGATAAATTCGTCAAACATCTCATCAGTCATGGCTTGTCTAGCAATTCCCCCCAGGTCGCTAGATGGACGCGGAAACTTCCGAACCGGCTGTCTGGTTGTGGGTTCTGTATCAGGGGCTTTAATGACTTCAATGAGCGATCTTTACACGTCGCCAAACATTTCGAGAGTGGTTGCGATAGGGCAGACTGGGATCACTCGAAAGTGATTCTTGGTCTGCTTAGCCAGCCACATACGGCTATGAGCTGGCAGTCTCTACTCGGTGAGAGGTTTGGCGGACAGCCTTCACCACAGATCGCATGGTCGAAAGAACTGGCGCCAGGCATACGGAACCGTCTCGAGGAAGGACAAGATAGTGGATACGACCTTGCGCTGGCGGCTTTTCAATCAAGCTCTCTATGCCAAAAGGCAGGCCATGACCAGGAGAATAGTCATCAACAGACTTATGGTCCGAACGAGGGACTGGTTTATCCAGTTGAGCACCCATCCGGGATGGACACTGACATATATATGCCAGAGGCATCGCAGTCGTGGTTCGACGACAGCGAACCAATATCCGACTTCACCGATGTTTGGGGGTTCCCCTGAGCCACGACAGGTTTCTGGATTTGAGTGACTAGGGAATTCGATCGGACTATCGTACAGCTCGGATTATCCACAACCTCACACTGGAGATAGAGGAAAGGTACACTGAGAAAATCGACCCTTCCACCGCGAAACCCCAAGCATATTGCCGATTGGACCTCCCTCCAAATCCCCTCAGACTTCCCATCCTCCTGCTCCTTCTCCTCTTCTTCCCACACCCTATCCGGTTCTTCCAACCCGACAAGTCCTTCTCCACTAGCGATAATTTCGGCCCCGTTGACCTCCCGTCAAGTTTCCACCCGGTCTTCATGCCGAGCTCCAATCTTCTAAAATCCTGTTCATCCAGGCCAAGGCGACGTCGATAAGCTTCCCGCTCGGATTCCAGCTTCACCCGGAAGGAGGCCCCGGACTCGACGACTTGGTGATCGGCGGGCTTGGCAACAGCGACGATGGGGTCACTCTGCTGATACTTGACAGCAGTGAGAAGGAGAGAGAGCCGTGTGGACGTCTGGAAAGGCACGTTGTCTTCGTGCATTGGCTGGTAAGTCGAGAGGGTGGAGTTCAATTGGACGACATGGTAGGGTTGATGGGCCCGTCTTGTTGGTCTGAAGCCTTTTCCTCAATAGGGAGAATGGAGAACCACCCCGGGCAGTAAGTTTCAGGCTTGATTTGCTCTCTACAACGCGTTTTCCTAAAATTCCGATCTCGGCGGCAACCTTTTGAAATATCTGAATGCGTTTCTCATTCTCTGCGCTTTTTCGCTGTCTACCTTCTTGTTAGTCCTACGAAGCTCAAGTACCCGAGGACTCGCTTCGACTTCTCGACGTGACGTTGTCGCGTGTCAACGCTGAAGATTGAGGGATTGAGATGATGTTGAAGAATTTGGAGCATATCTATTTGGCTGATCAAATACAGGAAATCGGTTGCCGAGAATGCTTGAATGGGTACCGAAATCTTTATTTCTCAAGTCTATCCAGCTTGTTCGAAACGTTGATAGAAAAGGGCCCGATCGAGAAATGGAAGAATTGCTTCCTCGAGATAGAAGGAAGTATGAGGAATTATAAAGCCAGAGCAGAGAGATAGAAAACCTTAACAGCAACCTAGTGCATCCAGTCATCTTCATTCATCTGCCCCCCTTCCACTCCATCCCAACCGGTTCCCGCAAGCCCTTACAAAAAGCCTCTGGCCATAACAAGTCTCCATTCCCGTAGCACACAAACCCCAGACTCAAAACACCACCCCTCACCCCTCCCCCTTCCCCCACCCCATCCCCTCAACCCACCACTCCCTCCCCCCCTCCTCCTCCAACCACCTCCCCACCTCCCCCACCTCCTCAAACACCCTCACCTGCCCAGCCCTCACCCCAAAATCCCCCACGACCTCCCCCCTCCTCATCACCCGAAAGTCCTTATACCGCAACCTCTTGACCACCTTCACCCACGCCTCCACGTTCTCCAGCGACGAGGATTGGACGAGCATGATTCCGGGGGGCCGGCCGGTTTTTAACAGGACGGAGCAGGAGAGGGAAGAGGCGGCGGTGGTGAGGAGGTGGATTTTGTAAGGGGAGGTTATGTGGTGGGTGCGCAGGAGGGCGCGGTGGGGCATTTTTTGGGAGGGTGGAAGGGGGGAGGGTGCGAGGTGAGGGAGAGGGTGTGGAAGGTGAGGTGTGGAAGGTGGGTTGGAATATTATGGTAGGGTTTTGGCGTTGGAGATGGAGGTTACGAGGTAGAGGGTAGCAGATGATGGAATTACCTCGGCATCGGTGTTTTTCCGCCCCGAATCGCCAAGCGGGAAATGCCTCCGCAAGGGAACACCAACCCACGCACAACACAACACAGCTGTTCACGCAGAAGCGATTTCTATATCTCGCGAATCAAAGATGTGAGCATCAGAAGGATCGATGTTTGCAACTAACGTGACCCGCCCAGTATGGATTGGTCACTTTAACAAAGGCAAAGACGTCACAAATGTTTGGCCAACAAGAAGAACACTCTTAAGAAAGATAAAATAACAAGGGATCATACCGTAATCCAGATTGTGAATCAGTCGCACTTCGCTTCTCTGGAAACCTACGCTACAGGAATCCAAGAGGAAGAGCTTGATATCTTCGTATTAAGTACTGAAACAATAATTTAAGAATGAACTTTGATGGAAGATGACCAGGGAGAAAACAGCTGGCATTGCATTATTTCTTGCCACTACTACATTCCGGTAAGGCGGTTTCAACGGCTTCGACGCTCTCTACGGTGCTCCTTCATCGTACGCTAATGTCCTGGAAATGATGCTCCTTTGGACGAGAGGAGAGCGAAATCTAAAAAGACGGATTCAATCTATCACATTCTCTCATACCGTACAGATTCAGCGAAGCCCGAGAAAGCTTCTTCTCCTTTTGGCGCGTCAGCTGACCTCTCATTCACCATCTTCGGCTTACATCATCTCCTTTGTCCATCCTGGCTTCATCTCTTCGCGTTTCTTTGAAATGCATGTGTAATCGGATCACTTAAACTCGACCTATCAATAGGCTTATCAGTAGGACTTTAGACCAAAGCACCAGGATGTGGTCGGTGCGGCTATAGCCAATGGAGAAGAATCTCACGGGAAGTATACCAGTGAGCCTGGGGTTCAGGATGAGAAGTCTTTATGAAGAGTGAAGGGGGCACGAAGATGTAGGCAGCCGTGGACCAAGACTGAGAAGGCGGAAGCATTGGGAGCGGTTGCAGAGCTCAAGGTAGCTGAGTGATAATGTAAGCTTTTTCGCACTGGGGACTCGGGAGTAGAATCCTGACAGTCTCGGCAGCCATAAGGCGGAGTAGTGCTGGGACTCGAACAGCTTGCTAACCTTGCCGATTTTCGTCTCTTCTACTCTCATGAACATCAAGAAAAGATGGATTCTGGGCGCGATTATGCAGCTAAACTTTCGGACAGTCTATTCGATCCTAGTGTTACTGCCCAGTCAAAAAATTTAAATCAAAATCAATTAGTTTATTCTTTTGATGGCTTACGGGAGGACCAAGCTTCGGAAGCACCAGGATCATTATTCATTTGGTCATCTTCCCCAACGTTGCACAGCTCTATATATTATCCAGCAATCGCATTCAACAACCTAAGATAACTCAAACGCACACCTATCAATCCCAGATTCCGAGTCAACCAATCTTCCTCTCTACCCACATTTTCCATATAGCAATCTTAACAAAAACCTTCTTTGCACGGTTTGGCTCCTTATCGAGCTATTACCGCTGCTGCCGCAAAGCCTCCGAGCGCCCAAACACCCCAACCTATACTCCCACTCCCTCCAACCGCTGCTCCCGTCGCTTTCGCCGCTGTCGCCGCAGTACTGGATGGCATACCCGGAGAAGTACTCAACGGCGCCATACTCGTTCCCATCATCCCTCCACTCGACGCTCCACCTGTTCCATTCGGCATCCCAGTCGCATTGACCCCGCCAGCACTTACAGCCATAGATGTATTCATCGGGTATGTTGCGCTGCTCGTAGCGGCCACGCGCGGTACTGTCGACTCCCCGGATGTGAAGAGCAAGGGCGCGGCGGTAGAACCGGCTGAAGCGGTGGTGTTGGGCACAGGGTTGGGGATTGAAGACGGGAACGAGGAGGAGGGAGGGGCGATGACTTTGGCCTGAGGGGTGCTGAGGGCTAGGGAGGTGGCGATGGCGGTGGGGGCTTGGATTTGGCCGTCGTTGATTTCGGAAATGATGCCTTCAGCGTGGACGAAGATGGATGGAAGGGATAAGAGGAGGGGGAGGAGGATGGTAGAGATGGTAGAGATGGTATGGTACATTTCGTGAGTTTCCTTTTTTTAAGCCGGTCGTGGTGATGATTATCGAAGCTGTTACCAGGACCCCCGATGGTTAGAGAAAGCAGAGTCTGATAGAGTTGTAGAAAGAAGAGGTTTTGCGAAGGAGGTTTTTGAAAGAGAACAAAGCGAACGGCGGCGGAAATAGGTTTACGATACGTGAACGGAATGTGGAAAAGGTAAACATGGCGCAAGGGATCAGGTGCTACGTTTCAGAATTGAGGAATGCGAAGCTCTTCCGCATTCGGCTTGTCCTCTTTGAAGAGCTATTTTTGGTCTCAGCTCTTTCTGATTTCTATTCTCCTCGCTCCAAGAAACCTCTCCGTCTACGCCTCCATCGCTGGCTACCTCAAAGCTTACGACTTATAGTGATTCCAGTAAAGAGACACTATACATCCAAAATAGAATCTTCATTCCTACTCTCGCTTCCCCTCAAAAACACGCCCCCGAGTTCTCTTGTCAGATAAGTCTGACCCCTCCATCACACCCCACATCCCGCAGTCTCCTACCCGCAAGCGACACAATTCAAACCAGGACGAACGGTGTGATGTCCTACCAGAGCAGCCTCACCCCACTCCCCAAGTCCGCGGAAAGCCGGCCCCGAGGTCTCGAAAACACAAACGATATGAACAATAGACATTCGTACTCTCACAAACACAATATTAAAGGTCAATCGGTATACTACTAGTAGCTGCTTACGACGAGCATGCCCGCGTGCATCAAGGAGGATTTGATGCATAGACTTTCCTTGAGATGGGGGTTGCGGGATGAGTTTTTTTTTGTTGACAGTATATGTCCGTATGATTCGGGGAGGTTTTAGTTCTCGTGCTATGTAGAACAAGTAGGGGAAGGGCATTCTCGGTTGTTTTTTAGCTCAGGGAAGGAACGAGGGGAGAAGTGGTAGAGTTGATTTTTTGAGGTTGGAAGGGGGGGATGGGAAAAACTACTATGTACGTATGAAGTTTTTACAGTGTTGAGGATACTTCACTCTGCGCTAGTCTATCTTTCTTTCTTTCTTTCTTCTTCTCGTCGTCTTTACTGATCACACACCTCTACCCCTAAAATTTCATAAAAACCACCGTTCTTTCATTATCGTCGTAACAGCCACTTCTATCCGAAAATTCCATAGACTTTAACACGGTTTTTTTTTAAAAAAATCGCACTATTTACCGCTGTGAATGGGACTTTTTTGCTTGTCGTCTCTAGCATTCCTTCATCGGGATTTTCGGCAGTGGTTCTAGGTTTCGGCGACTTGGCTTGTTGTGTATAGCTAGCATCACATCAGCGCTTTCTTTGGTCGATTCACGGTAGCTGATCTTCTATCTTTCAGGTTTCATCGTTTATTAATTTCTTTGATTGCTGTTGGCTTTCTCGAAACACCTCTCGCTTCCATGGCTTGGCTTCTACACCACTCCCTCCGTCCTCATCGCAACACCACAGCCGCCCCACGACCCCCCTCTCACCACCACCACCAACACACCTCCCAATCACCCCACCCGATTCGCCTACATGCAAACCTCATCCTGCAAATGCACAAGTCGTCAACGAGCAATACGAGCTTTGCTTTAACAACTCCTCCCTTTCTACGTCTACCGCGCTGTTGGCGTTTCTGTCGCGTACTTTGTATATGAGACGTTGAAGAAACAGAGAAGATTGTGTTTTTTAGGTTATGCTAGTGGAGGAGACCTTTTGGCTTGGGGTTTTGCGGTAGCGATGAGGTGGTAGGTGTTTGAAACCCCTTTTTCGTGGGTCGTGAGTTTGTGGATTGAGATTTTGGGATTGGTGGAGTAGATTGATGGGGAAGCAGTTTGTTTGGCGAGAAGTGCAGTTGGTAGTATTGCGGATATGATTGAGTTTCGGTTCTTGGAGTTGTGGTTTTGGCGATGGGTTTATCTGTGGAATCTGCGGTGCTGGTTGGAAGTTTGCGGGTGTGTGAGTTTAGAGTTGTTGTTTGATTGATGGTTTGAGTAGTGAAGGGGATAGTAGGTAGCAGGGGATTGATTTTTTGAAGACAGAAAGGTGTCTGCTATCGTTGCTGTGTGGGCAGTGTATGTATTTCCTTCTAGGTTATTCTTTCGACTTTGGTTCTTACTCGACCTTGCCGACTAGACATCGGGGTCTGTCCTTGAAAAATTTGAAAGAAAAAACTGGAGTTTGGCGTTTGTAAAACATACTACGAACATGCTTGAATAAATCCTAATATTTTCGGTCCTTTTCAGCTACTCCTGAAGTTCATGTTTCATATTTAATGTAAAGCTAGTTTCAGAGAAGTAAAGTAGGTTATAAAATTAAGATCATGGTATATTGCGATTTCATACCCCGTCGACCGAACACTGGTATTGGGAGAACAGGAACGCGCAGCTCTTCCTTTATGATATGACATGTTTTTGTTGTTGCAAAGAGATGGTGTGGATTGTGAGTCTCTTTGTCCATGTACGCAGTTATTGCGTCTCATAAATCTGTTGATAAGGATTGAAGGTCTCACTACTTGATAATTTGTTGACTATGATCTTATTGCTCTTCATTGAGTGCTAGAGATTCAGCTTGATATCTGATTGAAATTCTGTTGGTAGGCGGAGGTGGGACTCTATTTTCTGCGCTCGTGGAAAGAAAACTCAGATGCCGAGGATAGGTATGTATATTTGCCTGCGTTAGTCATTACTATGATCATTACTTTGATTTTCTTTTCATACTTGCCTCTTGTTCATCTCCCGAGTCCGAGAAACGTAGAACAGACAAAGTCAACGCACCACTGAACATTGCCATTGAGCAGACCAATCACTCACCTGCCTCCTCGCCCTCCCCACTACGTCCCATGCAATTTGATAAACAACTGCACATCCCTCAAATCATCCCCGCCCTGACACCTCCCCCTGATCCTATCCATCGCCTCCCTCAAACACGGCGGCGGATCCGCAAACCCAAACACCACATCTTTGGTCGTCGGCCTCGCGCCGTTGTGAAAATACAAACCCTTAGGGTGCGCGGCGTGCTTGACTGGACAGTCTGGCTCGGTGCAGGGAAGTTGCGGACCCAAAGTGCAGGGTTGGTGGCGGGGGGGTTTGGGGGTAGGTTGTTTGGGGGGGACAGATCCGCGGGGTCTTGACGCTCGCCGCCCGGTTCGTGGCTTTGCGTCTCTGACTTCTTGGGTACGGTTTCTGAGGGGGAGGGTGTACGAGGGGGACAGCTCGACGTCGGGGATTTGGTCTAGGTCCACGATGTCAGGTTGGGTTTGGGTGGAGGGTGTTTGTAAAGGTGAGCCTCGGGGTGGAGAGTAGCGATAAGGGGCATCCGGGGGGTAGGGGTGGCTTGAGTTGAAGCTTTGGAGCTGATCAACCATGTTTTGGTAGAAGGCTGTGTCCTCTTGATCTGTGAAATCGCCGGTTAGGATCCTCTCTTCGTCGAAGCCATCGAGGGGTTCCAGAGGCTCGTATTCTTCCCATGGGATCTCTGACCTAAAGCCGTTGAGATAGTAATGGCCGCAGTTGAAACAACAGGGAGAGCCCCACTCGAGTGTTGCGTGGCAGTAGTGGCAGTTCCCGTTGATAGGGTCAGTCTGCTCCATTATTGCTTGTGTGGCCAGCGTTGTTGGGTAGGTCGTTGAGATGAAGTGGTTTCAGAAAGGTTCGGTGATAACTCAATATTTGAAACATAAGATATTCTGGGCGAGAGTAATGTTGAAGAACGATGACATTGTTCTGATAGCTGATTTCGAGACAGCACACATTTCAGCATACGGTCGTATGACAACGGAGACTACACTTAAGGAGGCATCTAGACCTGTATAGGGGCCTGACAACGCTTTTGCCATGGGAGAGAAGATTTATTGAGAAATAACAAGGAGTTCAACATTCGGTTATGAGGAGAAGCGGTGAATTGCGTCAACCAAGGTTCTGCAACGGCGACCATGATTTGAAGAGTATATAATAACGTTCATCGATGTAAGACATTGATAGCTGGATAGATGCTCGAGGTGATTATAATATTTCAGAGCAAGATGTGTGATCCCATATGCTATGCCCTATGATATAGTAAGCGGTGAAGCCCTTTTCCAGTGACCACTTTCCTACCTGCTCTGAACTAAAAGACTGGGCAAAACTTCAATCTACGAATTGAAACGTGTCGTCCCCATGGTACTCAACATATTTTCCAATGCTGAGCACATCCGCCGCTGTCCCGTTCCCTGCTTCTATCCGATCGTATGCCGCCCACAACTCAGGCGGCGGATCCGTGCAGCCAAATACTTCGACCCAGATCTTACACGGAGAAGGGTCGTGAAAGTATGGACCTGGGGGGTGTGCTGAGCGAATGGGACATCCTTGCGCTTCGCAAAGTTTTTGCAAGTGGTCATCGGTCCTAAAACCGCCAGGGAGGCGGCGGTCACGTTCAGCAGACAGACCCCAGTGACGTCCAAGCAAGCTGTCCTCGAGTTGACATTGTTCGTAGAATTCTTGTATGTCCCGTCGCCACCAGGGAATTGGTTCTTGGTTACCTGGTGGTGTAGAGAACGCGCGGAACTTTGACAAAAACTTTCGAAGATAAGTCATTGACATTTTTTATTGATTTGATGGAATCTTTCCAAGAGTAGTGGGGAAAGAAGGTCCATGGGTTGTAAGATGCCCTATTATAGTAGAACAGACTCCACAAAGTCATTGTTGAACGTGAATATTTGAAGCTCTTTGAATAGACGGTTCGTATGAGGGTTTCACTGAGGTAGAACAAAGGTATTGCACAAAGCATGTACATACTAGCAGAAGAAATGCATAATGGTTTACAAAACATGCCAGCATTCATTATCCCAACAAATTAGAAAGGATAGAAAGACAGATAAGATGAGAAGATAGAATTGCAGAGGTTGCGACGATGCAATGAAAGTGAAGTTTTTGAAAGCGTACTAATACACTAAAGGATTCAGGTGCTTCTTCTCTGCGCTGAATCGGACGTGGCTGCACATATGTCTAGACGACAAACAAATTATCCCTCATCATGATCGATCGAGTTCTAAGGTCCTATTTAGATGTTCTTGAATGCTACTGATGTGACTCGATAACTTCTGGTATGCATCATGACTGTTCTTAGCAATCCTTGAAGATACGAGTCCATGCCTAGATTAGCGGTTGTTGAGATACAGAATATCTAGAAGGTTGAAGGTTGAGTGTTCTAAACACGGTTTAGTCTTCATTACTCTAGAAGCTTTTATTCATATGACAATTTCAATGACCAACCATCTTTTCGATCACTTAGATAGGTGTCAGCTCCGCTATGCCTTCCAGGTCATCGTCGGGTCATGATCGCAGGTCCTGGAATGAGTTGCACAGGAAATTAAGAAGTGGTTTCAAGTATTAGTACAAGCATTAAACGAGGGTAAAGCTTATCTCGTTGCTTCGCCCCGTCTCCAATTCTCTTATATCACCTGTATATAGCCTTCAAACCTGTTCCCAATTTTACAGGCTAATCTCAACAACCGGTCCCTTGTAAAACTTTCGTGCCCACGCGAAATAGTAAACGATGCTAAAAACGACCACCGCCCCTTCAGTCAATACTGCATAGTCCATCGTCTTCGAAGTTGGCGTCACATCCGGAGGCCAAAAGGAAAAGAACAACAGAACGGTCAAATAAACGCATGCAAACGCATTGTTGACGATGCCGAATACCGAAAGTAACCGCCACGACCCCCAAACTAATTGGGCAACACCGACCGTATTCGACAGATGCGTTGAGCCATCGGAGCATACTCTAATAAGTCCTGTAGAACGGCGCCAGAGGAGAAGACTGCAACAGGTTAGGTATGATGAGTACACGCCACTGACTGCTATGCTGGTAATTTCGTTTATGACGAGGGAAGAACCGATGTTAATGAGAGCCAGAAGACAGGAAATGAGCGTGGTCGTGATGACGGCGGGGATGGGGATGGCACTGTGGGCCTCGACCTACGAAAAATCTACTTAGCTTTCTTAATGCAAGGAGACAAGGTTGCAGGGATTCTGGAATTCTGACATTCGTACCTTATGACGCTGGGCCATTGTTTATGCCCTGATCTGCAGGCAGTCTCTTAGTGACGGCGTTTCTCGGGCTGAACTCCTGCGAATACTAGCTGACTATGTCGAGAGCTTCAGTCGGCAACCTTGCGATATGAACAAGATTGGACGCTTTATGTTTCGGTAAACCAACTTTCAATACAATGATCAGTTCGAGGTATGATTCCATAATTCAGACTCCTGACAACAATGGCATGCAATAGAAACCTGTTGTTAATTCCCACAGGGTCGATGCAGAAAATACCCGACACCAGTGGTGGAGAACGAACCTTTGATCTATTTCGAGAACTGAGAACGACTGGATACACAGGGAAATGACCTAACAGGGTTTGATAAGGGAAGTTGGTAGCACATGGAAATCACACTTGCCCACTGAAGCACGACAATTGGTCTCCATTAGAGGCGCGGCATTACTATAGACTTTGCTGCATTGCTTGATCTCTTGCTCGATGATCCGCAATAAAGTCGTGGGGTTTTAATCGAAGTATTAGGGCCAGCAAAGGTACTACTCAAATGCCACTTGAAGCCTCACAGTTGATCTGAAGGATTTGGCTGTCAGGTATTTTTGACTGACTTGGTGGATTCCCTGGTGATTGAAGACACGGAAGATATCATGGACATGTTTTAGCTTAACCAATTGCCTCGGATAAGAACGAGTACAAGGCAAGATCTCCAAGCCCTTGGTATTCGTCGAGGGCGATGAGCTTCAATCATCAGTTCTGGCAATTGTGGAAGGAGACGTAACTTGTAAGGTTCGATAGATTATTCTACGGCCAACCGAAACGCGCACGCAGTACTCGTATTACACGTGACTCGCACACCTCACCTCACTCATTCGGCCTAGTGCACCCGCAACAGGCCGAGAGCCGTAAGCGAGGCCACGTTGCTTAGTTCTCTACTCTGATTCGCCCATTCAACAACTTTCTTTTCAATGTCAAGGAGCAAAATTGCGCATTTTGTTTGTGGCCAATCGTTACCAGAAGGACGTATCTCCCGATTTGCCGGACTGCGATCATCTTAAACACGGCGAGACAAGGCTTTCTAGCTGTCAGTGGTCCAACCAGTAATGCCAATGGTTCATGCAACATACGGCATTTGCAGGATGTGCCACCCAAGTAGGTAGCTGAGAGCATCAGTGCAGTGCAGCAACGGCATCATCCCAAAGGGGCAAGACAGAAGAGAGTGCTAATTCAAGTGCACATTGTACTGTATACTGTACACTGTTCGGACGTACCGTGCCTTCCTCTTCTTCTGTTAACTCGAGTCTGTACCGCGGAGACCAGGACTCGAATCGATAGGCGATGCATGGATCTGTTTCACTGATTAGATCGATTGATGTAATTGATCGTCCCCGAGTCGGCTGTGCCGGAAGGGTCAACTTCGCCTCATGTCATTCGCTCAGTAGGAGAAGTTTTTCCCGACCACCGGGTTGCGTTTCCTCCAACATCATACATGTGAAGCTGTGGTTCCTCTAGCTTGTCCGGCACGTTTCTCTTTTCCAACGTTGGATGCCTGTGTACAGTGTGCAGTATGACTCAGGCAAGGGTCTTCCTGGAGCCAGTAAGAACGTCTCATAGCTGAACGTGTGCCATATACCACCAACACCTTCGATGTCGAATGAATTTCTTTTCTTTAAGACAGACGTCAGCCTGCCCCCACGAGGCACACAATACCTACATACATATGTATGATGGTAATCCCACGGTTTGCCCTTCCCTGACCCGGACCTAGTCTTAGCTGCACACCAAGCTTTCTACAAAAGCTTGTCGACGCCGCCTGTTCATAGCTCTTGACAGCTACAACCTCCTACCATCATAACTCCCGCGGTGTGGCTGCCAGGAGTCGCTGGCTTCTTTGGGTCTTGTCCACTTTTGATTCTTGTTAGCCATGGCAACCGACAGAATGGATAACGGATTCGTGCCTGATACTCGGGCCCACATGAATCCAACCAACGCTGCCCACAGCCTTCCACCGAACGAGCGACAAATCTTCGATTACCTTCTCAAGCCAGATGACAGCTACAATGCTGATGGCATCTATTGGGCAGACTTGCCTCTAGCCCAACGGGTCAAATTCGTAAGCAGCTATGATGGCCAAGAGGCCGCAAGAGAATTGAAAACCATTGGAGCCATGACCAAGAAGGACCCACTCAGCCCTGTTGCGTACTACTTCAAAAATATGATCCTGCCCGGTGCTGGGCTTGGTCTCGAAGGGTGAGAACACGAAATTAATGTGTACATATGCTGTAGGCTGACGCCGCCAGATATGTGCTCTTCTCTATCGGCAATATCAAACCGCTGTTCGCAGCGGCTTTCAAGAATTGTTGGGGCACAGCCAGCAAAACGAACGTCCTCGTCTGCAATCCCCAATGGATCAGCGCCGTTGATTATCTCGAAATCTGTGGTATCATTGTTGGACAAATTCTTGTCGGTATCCTGGGCGATTGGTAGGTGTATTGGATCACGGAACTTTCCGAACCTCGTCTAAACCTCCTGATTAGGCTCGGTCGTCGATGGGGTCTCATACAGGATGCGGCCATTATGTTCATCGGACTCCTCATGTTAGTGGCGTCCTGGGGAGTCACCTTGAACGGATGGGTTATCTGCTACGCATTTGCTCTTTTCTTCTACGGTATCGGCGTTGGCGGCGAATATCCAATGACGGCAACTTCCGGTATGGAGAACGCCGTCGGATCTGGCAAGATTTCCACCAAGGAAGATCGATTACACAGGGGCAGGAAAGTCACATCTGCGTTCTTGATGCAAGGCTGGGGACAGTTCTTCAATCAGGTCATATTGATCATCCTGCTCCTCATCTTCCACCACGGAAGCGGCAACCCTCCTTACTCGAAACTCGCCACCCAATGGACCTATCGTGTCTCATTCGCCATTCCAGCGGTTGGGACTCTTTGGCTCGTCTACTATCGTACATATAAAATGAAGGCCGCTAGCAAGCAGCTCGACGCCGCGAAGCAGAAGCACAAGGTCACTGGCTACGACACTGAGTCCCTAAAACTCACCTTTACCTACTTTGGACCTCGAATGATTGCTACTGCCGGTGGATGGTTTTGCAATGACGTCTTTTTCTACGTATAGATTCCCGTTTCTCTCTCTTCATCCATGATAAGATTCAATCCTACAACTCAACAAAGTAATGCTGACTCCGAAATTAATAATAGGGAAACAAGCTGTTCCAATCAGAGTTCATCAAGGTCATTGCCCCAAACAACTCATCCGTCATGGAAGGGTGGTTGTACAATCTCATCAACGTGGGGGTATCTCTTGTGGGCTACTACCTCGCATCTTTCCTCATTGACAACAAATTATAGTAAGTATTCTCTATATCAATCTAGGCTAAATCGCAGATTCTAACATTTCCACAGCGGACGAAAGAAGATGCAGATGGTTGGCTTCTTGATGGACTTTATTCTTTTCGTGGTTCCCGCATTCCACTTCAGCTACTACAATAGCCTCTCGGGCGTTTCAGCCTTTCAAGCCATGTACTTCCTCTCCTCCTTCTTCAACCAATTCGGCCCCAACGCCGTCACCTTCCTCGTAGCCGCCGAAGTCTACCCCACCCCCATCCGCGCCACCGCCCACGGCTTCAGCGCCGCCTGGGGCAAACTCGGCGCCCTCCTCGCCGCCGTCCTCTACAACTACATCGACACCCAAACGAAATTCTACGTCGTCCCCTGGTTCGGCCTCGCCGGCATGCTCGTCACCTTCCTCTTCCTCCCTGACACCACCGGCCTTGACCTCAAAGAGCAAGAGCGTCGCTGGCAATTCATCCGCGCCGGCCGCGAACACGAATACCACGGCATCGCCGTGCACCCGAAGCACCTCTCGTGGTGGGAGCGCAGACGCGGCGTCGGCAAGTACTACAATGCAGATCTCGACTATACGCAGAAGATCGAGGAGATGCGCGCGGACTGGGAGGTTGCGCAGGCGAGGAAGGCGGACGAGAAGGCCGGGCATTGGGAGGATGAGGCGGTGGATGATAGTGTGTGGTCGAGTGATGTGTCGACATATTTTGAGACGACCAAGGCGAGTTCTGTGGTTAGGGAGAAGGATAGCTATGAGGGTTCGCCGAGTCCGCAGAGGACGTTGTAGGGGGTTGTGAGATCAAGAAGAGGGAAAGGAAGGGATTGCATTGAGCGGTTGGCAGGAGTCTCAGGAATACCGGCAGGTATCCCGGGGATTATGGCTTGCATATAGACTTTTCTATTTCCTTCGCTGATAAATAATATCACAAACCTCAAGCATAAATACACACACTACGAATCATACCTTCACTTTCCCATTCGTCCTCGAAAGTCAGAAGATTGTATTCAATCATACCCTCAACCTTTCATCTTGAACAAACATATCATTTCTTTCATCTAAGTAAATCGAGAATTCTTAAACAATTTCTCGTTTTTTCAAGTAACTTTGTAATTTACCTCTTTACTTCTTTACCTCTTTACCCACAACCCTCTTTGATATCCGAACCTTTCCCAGCATCTTACATACACAGCCCCTTCTGAAAATTCATCCAAGTCAATAGCGTCAAAGGTTTTTGTAAAAAAAAAAAAGGTAAAGCAGAACGCATAGATTAGTTTGAAGGATTGAAAGACGAGGATAGACGAACTCTTGAGTATAAGCGGTTGTGAGCATAGTGAAGGAATCAAATTTGTTTCGGAGAAAAGGGTTTTTTTTTGGCTGTTCTACATACTTTGCAACTAATGGGCGATAACACGGTTTTCAGCTGCAGCCTGCAATTCTCGATACGGGGATAACGGCTCATGTTCGGATTGCTATATTGATCGGTTATCACTGCCAACTTGATATGTTTGTACTTCTAACATACTACTCGATCCCGAGAGGTTAGTCCTGGCACCGCTCGTAGTACCGTGGCTTCCAGCCCATCAGATACGCATCAGTGCTACCAAAAGCAATGGAAGTAATAATCTTCAGCATAGTTGATCGCGCCGGGGATGACGGGTATGATCTGGACTGGCGGCCCAGCTGCAATCCGCGTCCACTGCCATAAGTCATAACGTCGCCACCTCCGTTGGTGTTGGAATATGACTGAACTGGAAGGTTTTGCAGCATATGTAGAATGTGTGTTTGGTTATTGTTCTATGGAGGTTCGAAGCTTCGGTGAACTACAGTGCGTCATGTGACCTCGATAGGTCTGAGCATAACCTCCGTTCCAACAGTTGGGGCCGTCGAAACTGGTCCAACTGGGGCTTTTATCGCTGTGATTTGATTTCGGATTCATTGAAGTCGTTGGTGAGGTCCCGACCGTCGCTGCATGCGGGGGAGGAGGAGCCGTCGGCATATCTGAGCATATCAAACGTTTGTCCGCCGATGTCATCGACAGAGGGGAAAGTTCGAGAATGAAGGGAACGATGAGAGCAGAAATAGATCTGTAAGGAACCAGTCGACTCAAAGACTGTCACTTGAATGCAAACATAAAAACACGGTCCGGTCTCACCAAAAGCTGCACTTCTCATTAATTTGCCCAAACTGCCAGTGGATCTCAATGCGCCCCAGTCTGGCGTTTTGGGAGGCCGTGGGCGGTCAGACTGTCATTGCCGGCGCCGCTAACGGTTACACCGAGAGTTGGTAGGGCGTTGGGGTCAGGAGTCTCGCTGGAGATTGGGGCTGGGATTCCAGAGGCGAGGGGTATGAGAGTGATGAAGAGAGCGTTGAGAGATAGCGGAAGCTGCATGGTGCTTGTATTTTGAAACGTAGTGCTCGACGAAGTGATGGAGTAGGGTCAAGATTGAAAGGAAAGTCGAATAACATAAGAAGATGCTTGCAGCCTGTTTGATCTTTCACAGGGAGGAAACTGCAGTCTGGACAGAACGAAATCTGCTGCATTCTCGGGTATATCATATAGACGTGAGAGCTCTCTGAGAGCATTCTTGGCGATGTAAGAATAGCTACCGCATGACTTCTCGTCGGTGATGAGCTTCTCACTGCATTGCTAGTTCTTCTATCAGAATTCGAACATGCTTCTTTCTATCATTTCTTTATTGGAAACAGTTACCCCTGTGTGGTTGGCAATCTCGCTTAGCCCTATAGGGCGCGGGAGTCAGAGTTTTCACCTTCTTCCTCCCTTCGTGGTTCCTACTTTCCAGAGCAGTTCAATCAATATATACACATGCACATACTTCTTCCGACCCTCATATACCAACATTACTAATTAACAAAGAAACCAATCCGAAAGCGTTTACGAAGAGTAGAAAACACCACTTCTCCACTCTTCACCACTAGGTCCCAAAACCGCCTTTCTACCATTCAATGTCTCTAGTACATATCACAATCTCAAAACTCATTTTCCTCGTCCGCTACAGTTGCTGCTAATGCCGCAGTCCATACCATCGCTTTTTAATTATCTTCACCAAAAAGAAAAAGAAAGAAAACTTTGCAACCGTCTTCCGGCCATCACTCATGAAAAACCATTTAACACCCTACATAGATCATCTTTTGAACTATATTCACAACCATCTCTTGTCTCCCCCTTTCCTTCCAGCCTCTCACATCCCAAACTTCTCACTTCACACCTTCATTTCTCTGCACTCTTTCTGCCCTCTCAATCTCTTCATCGCACACGACAGCACATTCCTCCCCGCTCTCATCGTCGCCACAGCTCTCTCATCGCCTTCGAAAATCCTCTTCATCTCTCTCTTAAAGACTAGATCGAAGGTCAGATCTGAGTCAACTCTGTAGTAGCTCTGTCAAGAGATGATCTGAGCTACGTCACGTTGTCGAGGGATAGGGTACAGGTACGGTATAGGAAGCCGTAGAAGCAACAGAGGAAGCAAACAACGGACACGTGCAATGATCGTACTAGTAGAAAGGTACTGTAAAACGTGTGTGTATCGATGGTCTCTACCTACAAGCCGAAAAGGCATCTATATGTACATCCGGGAAATGCCCCCGGCTCTCCTATCATTGGCCCAGACCCCGGCCTCTGCCCCCTACTAACTGCTCGTGGGGATGTCGCGGGCAGCCCCACGACAACGTCTTCGACTCAATACGTCATGAGATGTGTCGTGCTCGACTTGACAATGCTTGACAGACTTTCTATAGTTGATCGCTTCCCTCGAGTTATCGAGAGCTTCTTAATAATTAGCTCTACTAGTATAATATATATCTATACTGTGTCTGCTTAGAATATCACATTGCCATACCATTCTTATAGTCTTAGATCTCATTTGTTTTAATAGTAGATCGAGTTCTAACATTTATATTCATTTTTTAAAATCAAAGCTTCGATTTTCTGACTCTGTATTGAAGCATTATTCTGCATGAACATTAGTTCTGACTTTCATATATCAGTCAAATTGTGATTCAAAATTTAAATGTAGAAAACTGTTAAACTGAGCAGAAGACATTCTTTACGTCAAAGAAGCTCGATCTTTGACCTGTGATAGGCTAGGTTTAGAGAATTTGAGGCAAAAGGCTCGCGATGAGCGTATCGAAAAGCAGTATATTAACGAGCTAAAGAAGGTTTATAAGCGTTGTAAGACTCATGTTAAGGTATGGCAGAAGGAAGAGAAGGCCTGAAAGGCTTTATATAAGGCTGTTTTGAAGGAATTGCTTGTAATACAGCCTTTTCAGTATGGTTGAATTTCGGTTAGGTGGCCGACTTGGTTATTTGGCCGGTGAGTACTAACTACTAAGCGAAGAATGAGCTTACATATCGTATGTAGTTGTCCAATTGACTTTTCACCCAACCTTACAAGGAAATCTAGCCATGTCTGGTGCGTTGTCACCGAAAAGAACCGACCCTTGGCGGCATTTTCACTGAAGGTTTTATACCCGACTTGCCAAGCAGTAGTCATCAGCGACAGTCAGATGAAAGGCAGATCTGACATTCTACGGGCGAGAGTGGGGACTGTGTCTACATCGATGGCAGAGATCAAATAACGTGCTCGTCAGCGTAGTACTTTTGACCGCTGAAGGGTCTTGCTTGAAATCGAAGGAACATGGTGTCTCTTGATTACTTCGCTCGCACTTCAGAAGCTGAGTATTAACACTTTGCAGCTTTCAAACATCACGGACCGTGGTTATCTAGGGCCTGAGATTACCGTTGCTCAAGCGCAAAATCAAAAACCCGAACATCACTATCGTGACGCAGTTTCTCAACGCAGTTCACGAAGTGTATTCTCCTCTCGACTATCAAGGCTCAATGCGTTCCGATATGAAACGTATGCACTCATACATACTGATGACCCGAGACATAGTGAAGAACAGCAACAGGTCTAACACAGATTTCATAGAATTCACGAGTGCGCAAGTTCTGTTTCGGGATTTTGAGAAGTCATTCAACCATTACAAACGCGAATGTTGCTTGAATGAGATCAGCAAGGTCGTCGAATTGAAGATGAACTTCAAGAGTACGATCATTCACCCGTGATTTATGCGAATCAGGAAGAACGCAACGCAACGCGAGTTCAACGTTCTGCGTGCATCTGGTCACTCTGGCGCTGAACGGTATGTTGAAAGGGAGAGCGCGACCTAAAGCCTCATACTGAATTCGCATAGTTCTCGACTTTCATTACAGATTGTGAATGAGCGTTGTTAATAGCACGGTAACTCGAGTAGTCTAATCTTAAAGCTCGTATTAATGCGCGGGTACTACTCGGAATGCAGGCATTCATATTTGCCGATAGATGCAGGATCATGCTAAGACACTCAGAGCTTCGAACTCTGTGATAGCGAGCTGGCACTTCTGCTTTGGTAGAGGGTCAGTGCCGGGCTTCGATGCTTGGAAAGAGCTGTGTCAAGGGTGGAGAACACGATCCTGAACGTGGGCAGTTCAAGCGAGGACTGAGCTCTCAGTGTCAGTGTCTATCTTGAGTATCGAGCTTTATCAGTATACATGCAGGACCTGATGTTCAAACGACTGATTCGATCATCATGCCTGATTCAAAGACTGCGTCAGGCACATAGCGTGATACCTGCCCTTAAGCCGCTGCAACTTCTCATGCGTGCCAATTTCTGCGATCTTGTCATTCTTCATAACGAAAATGACATTCGCATGCCGAATAGTGCTGAGCCGATGTGTGACGACAATCGTTGTTCGACTCAATGTCGCTTCGTTCAGCGCTTTCTGCACAATGCGTTCACTCTGAGTATTCAGCGCAGAAGTCGCTTCGTCAAGCAACAACAAGCGTGACTTTTGAATCAGCGCTCTAGCAACTGCGATGCGTTGTCTCTGTTCATCTGAAAATTGAAGATTCTTCGAGTCGCAAGACGTATTCAGATCTTCAGACAACGAAGACACAAAGTTCAAAGCGTTGATCTGATGACAAGCTTCTTGCACTTTCTCTTCAGAAGACTCGTACTTCAGATCAATTGCGATGTTCTCGCGAACAGAGTCAAGATATAAAGACGATTCTTGCTGCATTAAGAACATGTAGCGACGATACGCATGTGAAGACATGAGCGAGATGTCATCTTCATTCAATGTGATGCAATCAGACGTTGAATCGTAGAAGCATTTCAGAAGCGAGATGATTATGCTTTTGTCGCAATCAAAGAATTTGACGATCGCAATGTGCATTTCAGATTCGATCTTCATTGAAATTTCTTGCAACACTTTCGTAGCGTTTCGCTGCTTGTATCGAAATTCAATGTTCTTGACATCAATGAGCTCATCTTCGAACAACTTTCTGTCTCGATTTTCATCGATTTCGCGAATATTGACTCTGATAGTTCGAAGTCAAAGAACATAATTTGCAGTGACTTTGATCTTAATGATTGAAGTTGTGTACAAGAAGAATTGCGCAGTGCTCTGATCTTCAAAGATCATTGCAATGAAGATGATGAAGAACTGTGTTGTGATATACTCTTCACTTGCGATCAGTCGAGATTTGTATCAGAAGTCAAGACTCATGATGAGAAAGTTGATTGATTGCGAAAGCGCATAGAATATGAGCATCACTATCAGATTCAAAATCATCTTGATCACAATGTTTTCTAGAATCTCATTGTACTCACGTAGAATTGATGTTTTTAGAATCAAGAAACTGATGATTTTGATTGAGATGACAGCTTCAATGATCAAGTCAACGCTGCTTGCAAATCACTTCTCTGTCAAAGCTTCAAGCTTTTGATTGAGTTGAATGCAAATGTATTCAGCAGCAATGAGAAGAGAAAGTTCATTAAAGACAATGATAAGATCTAGCTTTCAGTTGAACGCGATATTGAAAGCATTGCTGAACACAATGTTAATCAGAATGTTCAGAATAAGATCAAGATTCTGAAACATCAATTTCTGTAGCAATGTTGACACAGACGATAGCTTAAAGATCACGAATTTCGAAGAGTTGTCAGAAACTGAGCTAAACTAGAGATACTATCAATATAAAAGACTGATATTATTATTATTACTTTGATAGAATCTAGATACAAGACAATACATCAGATAATGTACAAGATAAAAAATAAAAAGCAAAAGAAAAGAATGAAAACTCAACTTCTATATACATGAATTGAGCAGAATCAAGACTAAACAATAGTTTTATGACTTAAGATTGCAAAGATTTGCACACACGACTGAAATGATTGAAACAGAATTGCTGAGACTAAATTAAGATGATGATGACTAAATTGATGACTTGATTCATTGAATTGCAAAACAGATTCAATGAATCGAGATTGTTTAAGACATCGACAATTTATGTTCTAAATTGAATTGATGATTTGACATCATGACAGTAACTTTTCTCTTCAAGACTGAGCTTCTGCAAGATGATGAGAAGAAACAAGATGAAATGAGAAAGAATTGAAAATGAAGATTGAAATGAGACAAGAATTGATGTGAACACATTTTAATATGATGAAGCACAGATGAAACTAAAATAGATCTGAGTCACATCTGAGTCACATCTGAGCAAGATGTTTGAAGAGCAAGACGAGATGAGACGCATTTTAACATGATGATGCACAGAAATTGAAACACATCTGAATCACATCTGAGTCAGATTTAAACAAGATGTCTGAGTCAAATCTAAACAAGATCTGAGTCAGATCTGAGCAAGAGAAAGATGAAATGCAATTTAATATGATGATGTACAACAAGATAAAATGCATTTTAACATGATGATGCATAAGTGAAACTAGAATACATCTGAGTCACATTTGAGTCAGATTTAAACAAAATGTCTGAGATAAATCTAAACAAGATCTGAGTCAGATTTGAGCTGAGTTGAAATGATGAAGATTGAACTTAAAGTTCTTGACATTAACATTGAGACATTGCACACGACAGTACATGTGATCTCTCGATGACAGAATTGACGAGATGATATTCATCAAGTGCTTGCTCATAATTATTCAGAAGATGAAAAGACTCTCAAGTAGAAAAATGATTTTCTCAATCGATGTAATACTTGAGCAGAGATGAATTATAGCATCTATCATGCTTGAAGTTTAATATGCTGTTTACATATCAGAATCTTTCATCATTCTTGATAATAATGAGTTTTTAAGATTTCTGATGTTGACTTCAGAGAAAATCACTTGCAATATGATTCAAAAGAATGACATGAAAGATTGAATAAATCTTCATGAATGTTGAAAGATTTAACTCAATGATCAGAAAATTGTTCTTGAAGACATGCTTGATCTTGAAGAAGTCAACGTTACAATCATTTAACTTGACAGCAAGACGAGTGATGCTGAGATTGCAAACATTCAGTCAGACTTCATCTTCGACGAAGTATTTAAAACAAGAATGATGAAAAAGATTAACATTAAATTCGTAAATGATCTGAGCTATAAGCATTTCATCATGTAAATGTTCAGTTAATTTCTTCATCTTCTTGATGAACTCTTCAACATTGATTAACTTGTTTCAAGCTTAAGATGTAAGATTTTTAAACAAAGATTCAGAAGATTTGAAATCTAAATGTGAATTCTGACTTGAATTGATCAAGAAGAATGATGCTAAAGTGATTGATGATGATGCATTATTGATGATGAATTCAACTTCAGAAAGTCACTTAGCTCAGTCATTCTGCATGTAGTTGACGAAGACTCGAAGATAATGTTTCATGACAACATTGATTCTCTCGATTTGATCATCGATTTCAGAGTGATACATCATTGATAACTTAATGTCTATCTTCAGCATTTTACACATATGCTTTCAGACATTGAAGATGAATTGTGTGTCTCGATCAGACATGAAGAACTCAGATAAATCATGATGTTTTCAAATATAAGCATAAAAGCAGTTGATAACTTCTTTAACTTTCATAAAAGTGATGAAAACTAAATGTCTCATTTTGATAAAATAATCAATGAAGACTAGAACATATTTATATGTGATATTCATGAAGATACTGAGCGATAAAGAATCTACATAGTTCATGAAGACATCACATCAACGACATTCGAGAATTGAAAAAGAACACAATCATTCTTGAGTTCATTGTCTAGAAAGCTTGAAACGTGTACACATGTGACAGTTTCATATGAAGCGTTGAACATACTTATAAATGTTTGATCATCAATAAATTCAACTGATCAGTTTATAGCTTTTTGCTCTTTCTGAATAATCATTGATGATACTATCATGAGTGAGCTGAATGATATCAAGACGTAGTTTATCTGAGTTGAGCACATACTTTCTTTCTTGAAAGTACAGATGATTCTTGTATTCTTCACACTTAATTAAAGAAATCTTGTTGTGATGTTGTGCTTCATTGCAAAGCACTTCAATTATCTGAATTGCAAATTTGTCATTGATTTCAACTTGCTTTCACAATGTCTGAGTGAGAATATCAGCAGAATCTTCATCAAGATTCAGAATGTCTTGATCTAGTTGAGACTTGATGTTTTCAACATCGAATTCTTCAATTTCTAAATTCATGAGAACTAGAATTTGCAAAGATGCTGAAATAATTGAAGACAGATGTAACTGAACTAAATCTAAAGCAATGATTTGTGATTGAAGCTTCATGACTTTGATGTTGAAGATGTCAAAGATGAGATTCTCAACAATATTAAGATTTAAAACATGAATTTTCAAAATTGTCTGATGTTGATATTGATGTCAAGAATCGAATATATTTCTCTCTTTAAAAAGATTTTCTGAGTGACGTATCAGAGCATTCAACTTATCGTTGATCTTGTCGAAATGATAAGCGATGCAATAGTTGAATTTAGACAGAAACTCACTTCAATGAGCTTGATGATGATTCAACTGTTTAGTTGACATGAAATACTTAAGATTTTTGTGATTCGTGATCATCTTAACAGAATAAATAGAGTCTTCAAACTCTGATCATCATTTCTCAAAAGCGCAAACAATGATCATAAGTTCTTTATCATAAATCTCGTAGTTACACTCGATTGAGTTATGCTTCTTTGAAAAGTAAGCGACTGAATGAAGAATCTCATTCTCATTGTACTGAAAGAGAATGTCTTTGAACACATAATTCAAAGTATTGATTTCTATCACAATCTTGTGATCTGAATTATAATGATGAAGAATAATCTTGAAAGTGAAGACTTTCTTAAGAATGTTGAATGCAACTTAACATTTCTGAAATCAGACAAAGAATACATCTTTTCTGATAAAATGAATGAGCGAAGTAGTTATTCTACTATAGTCATAAATGAATCTTCTATAAAAGTTCGCGAAATTTAGAAAACTTTGAATGTCTTTAACGTTGATTAAGATGAGTCAATTGACAATGATGTTTATCTTAAAAGAGTTCATCTTGATCTCTTTGATAATGATCATCAATTCTAAATACAAGACTTAAGTGACGTGAAACTTGCATTTAATTATATTCATCTGAAGATCTGCTTCTTGCAGCTTTCGCAGAATGAGCTTGACATGAATCTCGTGCTTAAGTTCATTGTCGAAATAGATCAAGATGTCATTCAGATAAGCTGTACAGAACTTATTTAAATGTTCATGAATAGTATTGTTGATGTACTTCTGAAATGAGACAGATTCATTACATAAATCAAAGAACATGACTAAATACTTGAATAATTCAAGTTAAGTGCAAAAAACAATGAAAGCTTTATCTTCTTCTTTGATTTGAAGTCAATTGAATGCAGAAATGATATTCAACTTGATAAAGATTTTAGCTCAACTTAGATGATTCAGCGTTTCTGAGATCAAAGACAGAGAATATTAATTCTTGACTGTGATAGCATTCAGATCTTGATAGTTCATGCAGAAGCAAAGTTCTTCTTCGAGTTTCTTGATGAAGAGAACAGAAATGATTGTCTGAAAGCAACTGACTTGAATGAAATCTTTGCTCAGATTTTCATTCAGATAATGATAAAGTTCTAGAATTTTGTCATGACTTATGTCGTACAAAGCAAAGACTGAGAATTGAGCATCTTCTTTAAAATGTATGACATGATCATGAATTCAATGCAAAAACAAAATATCAACGTTCTTCTTGAAAAAAACATTTAAAAACTTGAAATATCTGAATGATAGAATTGTGACTGAATCGATGTTTTTACTTTGTCAATAGACTTCAAGATCTTCTTGTGTCGTGAATGCAGTCAAATGAAATTTCTTTTTCATTTGATGAAGATTCAAATGATGATTCTTATCATATATACTGTTTTGAAAACAAGATGAGAACTGAGCAAGAGTTGAACTGTTCTTTGAATAAACAGTCAAAGTTGCATGACGCGATTTTGACTCATCAGAATCTAGATTAGAAGATGAGATTGATTCAAGATTCAAAAAGACATTGATTTTCTTTAAAGTGATGTTAAACACTTCAATGTCTTTGACACAAACAGCATGATTAAAGCTTCAAGCTCTTAACTCAACTATGTCAAGTTGTATAAAAGATTGATTGAATTGATCTGCTTGAAAAACAACAGAAGTTTTAAAGAAAGAAGAATTTTGACACTTGATTTTTGATGAGTAATCTTTTTGAATGACTTGAAGAATACAACTAAAAACTTCTTGTTTCAAATGAGAGACAAGACTGAACGAGATTTGTTTCTTGTGAACAAGTTGAGTATTAATTGACTTCTCATGAGTGAACGAGAAATTATATTGCTTCTTGTAAGTAAATGAAAAACTGAGTTACTTCTTGCAAGTGAATTGAAAACTGAATTGCTTCTTGCAAGCAAATTGAGAACTGAGTTGCTTTTTTCAAGTGAATGAGAAACTGAATTGCTTCTTGCAAGTGAACTGAAAACTGAGTTGCTTCTTTTGAGTAAATGAGAAACTAGATTGCTTCTTGCAAACAAATTGAATGCTGAATTGCTTCTTGTGAACAATCTGTAAACTGAATTGCTTCTTATGAGCAATCTGTAGACTGAATTGCTTCTTATGAATGATTCATGAACTGAGTTGCTTCTTGTGAGTGAATTGAGAGCGAGACTGAGAAGAAGCTACTTTGTTAACTTCAAACAAGAAATTTTCTTCTTGTTGATTAAAATCGTAGATCTTGACGAGAAATGAGCAATAATGATTAAGACAAAAGAAGAAAGACAAAATGAGAATATTGTGTTCAAAATTGACATCAATGACATGATGATGAAATCATGACAAACTCATGATGATGAAATATTGACTTAATTCAATGACATAGAAGAATAGTCTTTTGATGTGTTTATTGAGAATCATTATGATTTCAACGACATGAATAATGTCATTGATTAAAGCGACTTGATCATTAAATTCTCAAAGTCTGCAAGAGTGAGTTAATTGATGTCAGAGAAAATGATGTTGTTGCGTGAAAAATTTATTCATAAAGACATAAGCGAAGATTTCACTATTAATCAGAGTGAGAATGAGAACTCTAAATTGAGCTTGACGTAGAATACAGAATACTATCATGTGACTATCTTTAAATGTCGAATTGAATTCAAAGAGTTTCAAGACAGATTTAGCAGAAAACTTTTTATATAATTGAAGTGAGAATGAGAAGATTGAGACTAGTAAACAAAATGATATATATACAGATTTCTGAGCGTGACTTAGCTCAGAAACTAAACTTTTTTCACAGACAACAAGACTTCTTCATTTATACTGATGATATCACTGTTGTAGATGTTCATGACATGCAGAGTGAAGAACTTCTTATTTGAGCATTCTTTAGCAATTTTGTTTGAATGTTGCAATTTGCAATAGTAGCACAGCTTTCACTTGTTGCAGATTTTCTTGATTTCAGAAACAATCAGAGTCTTATCTTGAATGATGACAATGACGAAGCTTAAATTCATTGACTCATCAAAAGATGAAAAAGAAAGAGATGAAGATACTGTTGAAACAACAGTCACAAAAGTGATGATCTTTGAATTCAAAGAATTACTAGTCAATGCAGAGACATTCTTGACTTTGATGAACAAAATGATGATAAAGATGAAGTGAGATTAATGATGCTTAAGCTGCTGAAACTCTTTATTGATGTCAGAGAATGCTTGAATTCATTGATGAAAGATGAATAATGTTGAGATCGTATCTAGAAACTAATCAGAGTGCGTGCGTGACTAGAATGTTTGATCTATAAAGATAGCTATAACTAAGACTTTAAGAATACAGAAGAAAGAAGATACAAAAGACAAGAAGAACACGCTCTATATAGTAGTTACTCAGATTCGACGCTAGTCTCAAAGAGAACGTGTTGAAACACAAGAAAGATGTTTATTCAAAAAATGTTTGTGACACAAAGAAATGTGTTTGTCATAGACATCTGTTAACTACTTGTAACACAAAGAAGTGTGTTTGTCTAGAAGACAATAGAAGCTGATTAGAAGATGCTAGAAAAGAAAACAGATGCTGAGTCATATTTGAGTCAAATCTGAGTCAGATCTAGATCAGCTCTCGACTAGATCTTGACTAGCTCTAATCATTATGCAGAGAACTCGCTAGCGTTCACTGCGAATTGATTAGAGCTTCAGTCTTGTTCAGCCTTGATACGCTTGTAACATTACTCTTCTCTTTGAAAATTCATGTTCGCATAAATAGAACAAATGAAACGCAAAAATTTTCACTGTTGTTCAATTTAGTGTGACTTGTCTGAATAAAGCTTATGAAATTCAACTAGAACTTCTTTCAAGCTCTTGAATTCTTCTTTATCGACATAGTATCATTCGTCGTTTCGATCTAGTTTCGTTCATTTGATCTTGTATTATATTTGATCTCGATAGCGTCTAGAGTTCAAAATGTCATCTATCTCTCAATGCTCATCGTCTTTGATAGTGAGAGATCTAAATAATTCTGAATGCTGTTCTGATAAAAGATCGTCGAGATAAGAACGTAATAGCTTTGAACTGAACATCAAATGCAGCTGCTTCATGCTTATCGATATACGAAGATGATAGAAGATTTCAACTTTGACAGTGATTTGATAGAATTCTAGCTGTTTGTCTTTCAAATTCCTACATGATCTAGTTGTCTTTATGTTTCTAGAGAATAATCAAACTCAGTCGTCTACTTCATAAATGACGTCTCGTCTATGTTTATTGATCTGAGCTTCAATGATTTGCTTCATCTTTTTCAATTGCTGACGATCAAAGATAAAAAGCTCTTTCATTTGAATGATAATATTGTCTGCTTTTCTAGCTTCAAGACGTTCACGAGTTGTTTCATAGTCAGTTGTATCTGAATTAAAACTCATTCGTGAGTGAAAATTCTTATTGAAGTAGAACGAAGTCATTGAGATGATCGAGAAGATATTGAAATTCTCGCTGAATTCTATCATTGATAGTCATTTTGTTCAGTCGTTCTGCATGTAATTGCAGTAGATTCTTAGTTCGCGTTCAACATCTTGATTAGCTCGTTTCGATTGATCATTGATCTCAGAATGATAAGCTGTTGATAGACTAGCTGTGATCTTTAGTCGCTTGCAAAGACTTTGTCACATGATTGATATGAACTGAAAGTCTCTGTTCGAAACAATAGAACTAGGTAGATCATGAAGTCGATAAACGTTTCATAGCATGATTCAAACCGTTTCTTCGACTGAGATATCATCGTCTTCTCAATGACAGAGAACATAGTGATGTTTCTTGATGAGACGACATATGATTGTGCAAATGACGTTATAATCTTTCGATAGAAATAGCTCAGTGATGAAGTTCATAGCTATATCTTTTCAGCGTTTCTGTGAAATCGATAGAGAATGAAGAAGTTCATTGATGCTATCTCTAGATGTCTTGCTTCGTTGATAGACATGACAGTTTCGAATGTAACGTCTAATCGTTGCTTGATGATCTGATCAATAGTAGAAACGTTGAACTAGATCGATAGTTCTTCGATTGTCAGAGTGAGAGATGAAAGACTGATCATGAATTTTCTTTAGCAATTTCGTATGCATATTCTCAGAAACTCACAGTAGATCTTTTCTGAACAGAACGTCGTCAACAATCTCGCAGTGCTTCAATTCAGTGCTATGTAGCTTGAGCTTGTTTTCGCTTATAGCTTGTCTATACTCATTGCAAAGCTCATTCGTTCTGTTGACATCTTTTACTCGCTGATAGAGATCAACTTCAGATTCGATAGCTAGAATATTTACTCTATCGAGTGTCAGAATGATTTGATAGCGATCTTCAGTACGCTGAGTTGATTCAGAGACGTTGATCAGAGACATTCTGATTAAAGCATCGACTTTAGTGTTCATTTTGCCTGATCGAAAAATGATCTGAAAGTTAAACTCGAATAAAATGTCTAGATAATTGACTTGACGTCGAGTTAACTGTTTGTTTTTCATGAAGATCTTCAAAGCTTGATGATCGATGAACATCTGAATGAGCAGCTCTGTGTCTTCTAGCTCAAGTCTTCAGTGTTCAAAACATCGAATAATGACTAGCAATTTCTTGTCATATATGTGATAATTGCATTCAGCGAAAATCATGCTCTTGCTGTAGAATGCTACTGAGTGAAAAACATTCTCATCATCGTACTGAGATAGTATTTCACCTTTGACGTAGTCAGAGACATCGATTTTCAGAATAGTCTGTTGTTTTGAATTAAAGTGTCGTAGAACTGAAGTCAAGCTGATCTGTTTCTTTAAATCGTCAAAAGCTTGAACACAGACTTTGTTTCAAACAAAAGACGTGTTCTTTCTAGTCAGCTGAGTGAACGATTTGACTAGCTTCGAGAAGTTCTTAATGAAACGACGATAGAAGTTAACAAATTTCACGAAGCTCTGAACTTCTTTTAGATTGATCGACGTAGTTCAGTTGACTATGACTTTCATCTTGATAGAATTCATACGAAGATCTTGTTCTGAAACTATGACTTCTAAGAAGACAGTTTCTTCTACGTTGAATTCGCACTTTCGAATATCTACTTGTAGATCAGCTTCTCGCAGACGATCTAATATCATCTTGACATGTTGTTGATGTTTTCGTTGAGTTTTGCTGTAGATCAGAATGTCGTCTAGATAGACTTGACAGAAGTCATTTAGAAAGTCTCAAAGAACATCATTCATATACTGCTGAAACGAGACAGAATCATTGATAAGTTCAAAAGATAACATCTTTGATTTGTACGCTTCTAAAGCGATGATAAAGATAGTGTAGTTCTCACTATCAGAATGCATTCGCAGTTTGTTGAAAGTCGAAATGATATCTAATTGAGTCAGATGCTTGCAATCAACTATTTTGTCGATCATCTCATCTATGAGCGATAGAGAATAGCGATTTCTTTTGATAATAGCATTGAGCTTTCGATAGTCAACGCAGAATCGTAGATCTTCATTTGCTTTTAAGATGAACAGAACGAGTGAGAAATACGAAGCTTTGCTAGAGATTATAAATTCTTTGAAAAGATTCTCGTTCAGATATTTCTTTACTTTCTGAAGCTTGTAGAAAGACATTCGATATGCTCGACAGCGAGATGACGTTACGTCACTAGTAAGCTCTATCTTATGATCATACGAACGATGAGGCGATAGCTTGTCTGCTTGAGCTTGATCAAAGACATCTAGAAAATCTTGATACTTCGATGATAGCTTGACTTTAACATTCTCTAGATTCTGAGCCGTTTCATCGACTGAGAAGACGTTTATGACATTTAGTTCGCATTGAGTATTGTAGACGATTTTTCTATCGATGTCTTTGATGAACATAGCAAAAATCTCGATCTGATTCTTCTTTTTTCGTTTTACTAGTGCTTGAAAAGAGACGACGTCTATGTTTTGAATCAAAAATAACTCTTTCTGAACGGTCGAAACTGAGCGCTTGAGCATCTTAAAGATCTTGCTGTAAGCTGCTGAAGAGATCGAAGTTGATCGCGATCAACTTGAGTGCTTTGTATTTGACGAAATTGAAAAAACCGAAATAGAAATATCTAATTAATCAGGAAATACAATAGTATCATGTCTCATGTTCAATAATATTTCATTTTTGTTCATTCAGAATTTGCTCAATATAGCTTCATGATGCTCGATATCAGCTATCAGCATTGACATAGTCAATTTCTTATGACTTTCGATCGTGAGATTGAATAGAATCTTATGAGTAATAGTCTTTCTAGCTAGCTTCTCATCATATTCTCGTATTAACTTCTCTTTTGCTAGCAATATAGATTGTATTTCAAGTTTCTGACATATCTTATCGACTAGCTTGTCATGTATCAGCGTGTAGACGACGAAATTACTATCTATCAAAGAGCGAAGACTGAAAGAATTGCTTTGAGAGATAAGAAAAGCATGGATCAGAAATGACTTCTCAAAATAGTTTTCTTTCAATAGAACTTCGATTTGACTGCACAAAGATATGATCTTTATCTCTTCGATGACTCTGAAAGAGATAGCTAGTTTTTTGAATCAGAATCTGACTCAGAGTTCAATGTAAATCGATCAAACTTATCATCTTCTAATGCATTGACTTTCGAAGTTCAATCAGAGCACTCTCTAGAAGTATGATCTGATTTGTGACAAATGAAACAGCTTTCAGTTTGTATATCTGTCTCTTTGACGCTAGTTAAAGTCGCGTCGCGCGATTTTGACGAGTTAATTGATACAATAACTTCAATCTTTCTATAGAGATTCAATGAATCTCATTTCTCAGCAAAGATGACTTGCTTTCTGATCTTGATCATGAATTTCTTTTCTTTGATGTCATTCATGACTCGATGCTCATTGTTCAAATGAATCAGATAGCTACGAATTTCATTCAAAGATTCTGACTGAATCAATTGACTACTTCAAGCTGCACGAAGACGATAAACTATCTTGTCTCGTAGATTGATGATCAATTGCTTTTCATGATATTCTAGATAGAAGAACAGACGTTGAAACATCGAATAGAAATCGCTGAATTTGCTCTTTTCTTGAGAGAGATTAGCATACTTTCTTCGAAAGTTTGTCTCTTTGTCGAAATCATCATAAAGCTGAGCAAGTTCATTTAACAGATCATCGACTGTGACATAAAGATTCAATGAATCTTGTTGACGTCAAGCTAAAGTAGCTTTGACTGCGTCTTCTTTGATTCTGAAGTGAACGTAGATCAAAATAGTTCTATTGATATCGAAATGATCGACGTTGATTTCTAGCTTGTCACGAATCTTTTCTTGTCAATCATCTCAGATAGATTTTTTTTCATCAGTAAATAGTGTTAGGGGCCAGCATAGAGCGAGTCATATGGGTGTAATGTAACGAGTATATAAATGCTAAGGAAGGAAAGTATCTAGAAGGGAAGAGCCGGCTATCTATATGACTCAGGAGAACATAAGCT
>JAABUI010000088.1_pt1 | contig 139958 bp, 150 predicted proteins | sample 5559111 | NCBI WGS metagenome assembly JAABUI01 (sample SAMN10711870, study PRJNA513365) | rock metagenome | isolation source: Antarctica rocks | place: Antarctica: Victoria Land, Buttleship Promontory | reverse complement strand
AGCTTATGTTCTCCTGAGTCATATAGATAGCCGGCTCTTCCCTTCTAGATACTTTCCTTCCTTAGCATTTATATACTCGTTACATTACACCCATATGACTCGCTCTATGCTGGCCCCTAACACATATGATTCATTCTATGCAGATTCATAACAATTCAAAGTAAATTATTTATCTTTTTTTAAGTTTTATTGATGACACTTTTGTCAATAAACATTTGTAATCATCATTGTTGAAATTAAGCATTGATATCAGTACTTCATTTAACATATTAATTATTCTCTCTTAATATTAAAAAAGAAGTATCATGATAAATTTTATTCATTACTTCTTGAAGAATTCATTTCTTTTCAATGAAAGTTTGATTGATGTTTCATGAATCTTGACTTGCAAATTCATTAGAATGAAGATTACTGAAAGTAAATAAATGAATAATTGAGAAATTAAATTCTTTCTTGATCAAAGATTTTAATAATTCATATGTTTTATCAGAATTAAACATCATGCAATGTATTTTATTAATAATGCAACAAGATAATGTAAACAATGAGAAGAGAAATAAATTCATTTGTTGCATGAAAGTCTTTCAAATATAATGATGTAATAGATTCAAAAATAGTAAATCTTAACATTTGATATCATTTTTGATTGCTTGATGAGTTGAGTCAAGAATTCAAATCGAATTCTGACTTAAGATCAATATCATGTTAAGTCATGATGTAAATATGAAAACTTGACTTAATGATCAATCTACTTATTAAGCAAAGCTTTCAGAAGAGAAAATTTAGCTGCTAGAAAAATGAAAAGTTAACAGTTATCTTTAAATTATCTGCATATTGATGTTTAATCAAGCTACATACTAAAAGTTTTCAGAAAATATCAATAACAGTTACACTTTTAATCTGTTGACTAAAGTCAGCTCTTGTTGATCTCAATACTTTGCATTGACGTTTGAACGTTTCTGAAATTTGAAAGTGCTTGATATTTTAGAACGGCTTTCGGGGCAAAATTTAGCCCTAGTTATCGTCAGAGACTGTCGAGTTTGCTCAAATAAATATAATATATATTTATAGTTCTTACGAAGTCGATGCCCGATAGGATAAAACTTCGGCAGTGCTTAATTGGGAAAAAAGCCAAGGGAGACAGGACAAGGCGAAGAGGGGGTGGGTGTCCTTAACGACCAATATTTTCCGTGGATATGCCCTTATCTGTTTACCGTTGTACTTGTAGTGTCAACGTATATAAACCTTGATTGGTTCTAACGCTAGAACTTTACGTCTTTACGCTATGCATCCCTCTTCGATGCCCTGGATTTCCCACCTGGTTTACTATTTCCAGCTGAGGGTTTCTTAGTAAGGCTTGGTGTCGACAGCCCTGCGAAGGGCGCATCCTTCTCTATCCCGCTTGCACTTGCTAATGCATCTTGGTTCGCCTTCGTAGCGGTTCGGGGGTCTGCCTGTCCTATGACCGGGATCTCAGATGCCAGCCATTGCTGGAAAGGCTTCGCAACAAAAAACCCGTCTGCGTCGAACCATCGGGTAAACGGTGCTGACAGTTCGAGTGTCTTCCAGTCCCCCCGGGAAGTAGAGTAGCGGGCAGTGATATTATAGATTGGCGTATGTTTCTTTATACTTGAAGCTATAGAAAGCTTGATAAAGTTAGCGCGTATTCCCTCCACAAACCCCACAGCTAGCATCCTACCAGCGTATCCCCCAATTCCCCGTTAAAGACTTTGCCCTTCTCCACCCCCCAAATCCAATATGTCAAAGCTCCGTTCAAGATAAAATACGCGACGACAGCCCACAGTGTCCAACTCTTTGTCTTGTCCCAACCAAGCTTGTAGTCGAAATAGAATGTTACGGCCGCGACGACGATGGCAGCATAACCGAGTGACAGCCGGACGTCGGTTAGGAAATGCGATTGCTTGAACTTCAAGGAGGTGAGGTAGTTCGGAAGGGCATCATCAGTCGTATTTTTGAGATCTAGCCGGATTAATTTGGGCGAGACGGGGGGAGTGAAGCGCAGATACCTGGGAGAGAGTAGACGGCTATTTTAGATGAAGCCATGATAGATTTGCAGAGAGGAGTGACTTGAATACAGAAAGAAAATTCAATGTTGACAGATTGTGAGAAGTGTCAAGTTGCGGCTTTGTAGTTCGCTTGCTGCAGGGTTCTTGCTATTCTAGCGTTGCTTGCCGAAAGCCAAGATTCAACGACGACGACCTGAGCAGTCCAACCTATCCCCTAAAGACTCTGCTGAGTCTGACCCTCTCGTGATGGCCGGCCCTATGGTTCAAACCATCCACCGGGATCCAGCCCTCTTGTGAGCCCTTCTGTTGGTCTGCCGAATTGTCTACTAACAGTCCTACAGCTACTGGATCCTATTCCCAATCACCATCGTTATGGTCTGCTTCTAAATAATACAGCATCCAATGAGCCTTGCTGAAAAGAAAATTCCCAGATTCTCACCGGCGTCCTCCGCCATTATGCCACTATCCTCCTCTCCGCTGCTCCCAAGAAACTCGACGCCCCCACCCTTCGCGAACAGCGCTCTCTCCTTCGTGGCATCAACCTCCGCTCAAACGCCAATGTTATCTCCCCCTCGTCTTTCGCTTCTCGCAAGTCCTACCTTACGTCCGCTTACAAAGATGGCGCTTTCCTGAAAGATCCAGAAGCGAGGGGGAAACCTGCAGCGAACCCAATGACAGATCCGGCGGCGATGGAGGGAATGATGGGGATGATGAAGGGGAACATGGCGATGATGATCCCGCAGACATTAATCATGGGGTGGATTAATGCTTTCTTTGCGGGTTTTGTAATAAGTACGTTCAGCTTCGTCCATTCTGTCACGAAATAACCGTGGGGTTGGGCTCAAGGGCAGCTGAGCGCTGGTTGCTGATAATTTTTCTATAGTGAAACTTCCTTTCCCCTTAACCCTCCGCTTCAAATCCATGCTTCAATCTGGCGTTGCCACTCGCGACCTCGATGTCCGATGGGTCTCGTCCCTCTCTTGGTATTTCCTGAACCTTTTTGGCCTCCAGTCTGTCTTCATATTCATTTTGGGAAACGACAATGGTAAGTCTCATCATAAAATTCCTCCACCTTCCCCAACCCTCAAATCCGGCTACACTCACTCGAATCCCGGATAAACCAATGAGGCAGTGAGATGCTGATGTTCTGTGACATGCATAGCGGCAAGCCAAATGGCACAGCAAATGTCGCAGATGAACCCCGGGGCGCAGGCGGGCATGTTCCAGCCGGGGCAGGATGCGGATAAAATGTTTCTAAGTGAAGCGGAGAACTTGGAGGTGGTGGAGCATGAGTATGTACTAAAGGGGGTGGAGGAGAGAGTGTTAGCGATTACATAAGAGATAGTAGAATACATGGAGTATAGATTGACAGTATAGATATCGATTGCTATATGTCTACGCTGATTGCAAACCAATACTCGTCAGTCTCTTGTAAGGGAACTGCCCTTGACCTGACGCTTTCCTTCGGTTTTGGGCTTTGGAATAAGGACTCGACAGCTACTATCACGAGGTTCTACTAGGCCAAGAAGCACGCATTGTTACGAATGATGGTCAGGTTCATGAATTTGTCAGTGTTGACGTTGTCAATTTTCTATGCATATCGGGCGACGGGCCTGCCACTCAATTCGAAGCCTAGATTCGTCTCTATCCCACACGCCAAGTTCCCAGTTCTATTGATCCATCTATCCCAACTCTTTTTCGCTAATTTCACCTCCAAATGCGCTAAATTGGTCGACCACTAATGTTCCATATTCCTCATCTCATAAATGTCCGGCCCACTTTCCGACGCTCCAATGTTCAAATGCGTTTCAGGCATGTCTATTGCCACACTCGCTGCTGGCACAAGTGCAGGTCTTGTGACCGTCGAAGCATCCGATCCGGTGGTAGTCCGTACAGCTTGCGTGCCAATGGCACCACTCCTGGGATCAATGCGTCTAGTTTGCTCCGAGGATTCAGGAATGTCTGCCATGCCCTGCTCCATAAGATCCTGCTTCTCGCTGTCTTTGCTGTTCTTTCTTCCATACCGAGAAAAGAGCCGGTGGCGGTTGAGGGCGGAGCTACTAGGCCGTAGCCTGGATTGCGAATCGGTGGATGTGCGCTGAAGACCAAAGACCGAGCGCTGGGACATTGAGCGCGTTAGGTTGCCCTCGTCTTCCTCCACGATCCGATCAGGGTTGTTACGAGATTCGGATGGTGATGTTCGGCTCAATTGCGGAGGGCGGCTCTGGCCAATATCTTCGTAGAGACTGCCCATGATGTCGCCAGAACTGACATCTTGCATGCCGAGAGAGAAATCGACGCGCTTTGACATTGATGACAAAGATTCTCCGCGAGCACGAGAGGTACTGTTGCGACGACGGAGAATGGAGCCTTTCTGGTGGAGAGAAGGAGTCCCAGCGCTGGGGACGAACGGTGCGTCACGGGATAGGGATCCGGATCGAGGACCTGAACTACTGCTGGGGTCATCGGCAAGCGGTTCGTTTGTGCGATTGTAGGTAGTTTGATAATAAAAGGGTTGGTCTTCTTTCTGACCCGGGATCCGCATGCGAGGACCTTCGATGCCAACTTCTTGCATCGAGATCATCAAAGCACAAATAAATTTGTTACGGCGTTGCAGCCGGAGAAGTTCGTTTTGCCAATTACTCTTATAGAAGAAGACAACGTTCAAATTGACAGAATGCGCCTCGACGACATCACGGATTTCGGTCAGGATGTTTGGCTGGTATTCTCTTTTTTCTGCTTTTACGAAATCCAGCAAGTGCTGGCGTAGTTCGTCGATTTGATCGAGCGTGGTCCCGAATTTGACGGTCAAGGGAACGCCTTCCGCTAGACCCCCGGAGCGGCGCATATTCTGGATGAATAGAGTATTCAAATAGCTGTTGGGTGCTTGAACGATTTGGCCCTCCATTTTCTTGAATTCGGTATATAGTAGAGAGATCTCCTTGACAAAGAAGTCATCTCCTTTCATCAGAACACCTGCGTTGCCATAGACGTAGACTCGATCACCCACGTCGAAGGGATGCTTGACGAGTACGAATATGCATGAGGCTAGAAACTCCTGCGCAGTCGAGGCGAAGAGCCAGGACAGCGCCAGGACGGCAGAGCCGGCACTGGTAAGCACGCCTGCGGCCGATGGGGAAACAAGAGAGACAAGAACCAATAGCGTCACAATGGCGACGAAGAATACTAAGACCGCATCGAGTTTCGACACGACGGAGTCAAGATCCTTCAAGGACGCTGTAATGGATTTCCGTTCCTTCCCGATCTCAACACATACGGCCTCGAGCTCGCTCATTGAGATGTCACCGTTGAGGTCTTTGTCAAACTGTTTTTCTTTGTCAGCTGACTGTACGATGGCATGATTGGGTTTGTGGGGATAGAAAAGTAGTGGAAGTCTTGGGAACATGCAAATGTGAAGGGGGGAGGACGATCAATAAGGGGAATGATAGTGAAATTGAAAAGAGGGAGGGCAGGGTGGTAAGCTTACCATGATAAACGCGCTATCCGCCTCATCATCGTTGTCGAAGGCGTGTTGTAGGTCCTCTTTCAAAATTGTCTCCGCATCCTCTTGTACGAATGTGCGGTAGAGTCTACGCGCAAGCGATTGTGAATCAGAGACGGAAGAAAGTAGATTTAGGACAATTTGGCGTGGATGCGTGCTCTTGGTGACCTGCCGTCCTGTGAAGTCACCAGCAACTATGCCGGCTACGTCTCCAACTTTCTTGACAGCGCCGCGAGCATTTTTTTGTGCTTTATTGATGAGCACCATGGGTGTATGCGCCCCTGAACCGAGGCCTGATTGAGGGTGCTCTTCAAAATCCGAGTCGTCCATTGCAATCTTTTCAGTCGAGTATTGATATAGTTTCACCAAGCTTGAAATCTGAAACTTGTTGAGTTCTATGCGGTCGGCATAGGTTCGAAGATGGAAGCTGATGGCTATAAGCTGGATAATGACCTTCTCGATAAAGTTTAGAGTGGCTCCAATCAGCAGCGAAACTAGGACTTTGTTCATTGTTATTTGCCAATGAGTCGTCTCCGTCTTCCCATCAACACGGTTGTGGATCATGATGGGAAGAAAGGATACCTCCACGGCAAGCCCCCAGAAGAAAAGGGTCCCTGGCATTTCCAGCTGTTTGCACATGTCTCGCCATTTTTTACTGTTATTAGTCATAATACTAGCGATAATTCCCACTGGCCACGGCATACACTTTGCGACAATCTAAGAAGCATTAGCAACCACATTGCAGCACAGTAGGGTAATAGAAATATGCTTACTCTGCCGCCCCACAGAGTGAGCCAGACTATTGCGAGCCAGACGCAGAACCACATAAGCCGAACGCCCCCAACACCGGCTCTTTTGAAGACAAGAGCGCCCAACATCAACGGGATCAGAATCAACACCAGCACCGGTATAATGTACGTAAAGTAGCGTACAAGAAAGCTAGACTCATGGATTCTCTTGAACAGACGTGCAGTGTTTCCAATTGGGTGCTCCGGTGTTTTGAAGATAGCCGTCTTCTCATGAATGGGGTTCGTGTTGACATCGAACTGGTCCACAGGCTCCTGTTTTGACCTTGAACGATCGATTGACAGGGAGTTGGGCAGATTCGCGCCATTGTTCGAGCCCTGAGCAATTGACACGCTCCTCTCGGCTTTCACTATCGCCAGGTCATCCTGCATTCGCTGCTCGTCCTCCTTGGATCGAGTACTATAATCAATGCCTTCGACGTGGTTTCGAGGGTCGTTGACGCTGTTGCGGTCGTATTCGCCGGATAATGTTCCCTCATCGTCCGACGGACTCGAGGTCGCATTCGTTGCCGGGTATTGAGTCTGGGAATATTCGTATATGGGCGTAGACATTGCAAGTGAGCGTTGAGGGTTATTGGAAACAAGGAATTCGATATCATACACAGGACAGGCTGGCGTTAATCGAAGAGGTTAGTTAGGGGTAAAACGCGAGTCGGTTGGTACGAAGAGAGCTTTAAAGGGTCAATTAAAAAAGTGAGTGGTTTTGAACGAGGTAAGGAACAACAACTAACAACACATAACAATGGGATTGTTAACGAAAATGTTTAACAAGGGTATTCATTATTCAAGGATGTACAATGTCAACAACAATCCCAATTTTGATGCTTGCAGCGTCATCCGCGCTAAAGGATATTCGGAGATAAGATAAGATAAGATATCTGGATCTTACCCGCAGTTGAGCCCCTGGCCAGGCCCCAGCTGAGGTAAATTTAGGCATTTACATATGAGGGTTCAGATTATGATTCCTCGGTTATCGATCAAATGGAGAGCTCAGGCCTTACTAGCGTCAAACCTTAACCGAGGACTTTCAATGTCAATGAACCACAAGCAGCTCGGTTGAATTTCGTAGAGGAATCGCTTCAAACTTCAGCTATACATAATGCTACGGCAAATGTAAGTAACGAAGTAATGCTGGCATTTTAAAGCTGGAGTAAAGAGACTAACCAAATCTGGCACCAGCATACCCAAAAACGCCCGCTCGAAGCGGGAGCTTTCCAAGCGCGGACCTCTCGCCCACGAGAATTCCAAAACTATTCTCTTCCTCAGAGGCACAAGCAGCTCATCGCTAATCAACGACCTTATCACAGACCTTCACGCGCTCAAGCGGCCCCTTGCCATCCGCTTCACTAAGAAAAATCCTATACACCCGTTCGAAGATGCCTCAAGCCTTGAATTCTTTTCCCAGAAAAACGATGCGTCATTACTTGTGTTTGGAAGTCATAGTAAGAAAAGGCCGCACGCGCTGACCTGGGTGAGGTGTTTCGGTGGCCAGGTGCTGGATATGCTGGAGCTTTACGTAGTACAAGATACAGCACGAACTCTCAGTCAGTTCAAGGGGGAGAAGTGCAAAATCGGAGTGAAGCCGCTTCTAAGTTTCTCGGGAGTGCAGTTCGAAGATCCGGTGCCGAACCAGTATACTCTAGCGAAGAGTGTATTTACGGATTTCTTCCGCGGAGGTGAAACGCAGACGGTAGATGTGGAGGGGTTACAGTTGCTCATCAGTTTCTTCGTCGGAGAGGCTGGTGTTGGAGAGCAATTGCCGCAAATCCACATGAGGTGCTGGAAGATTGTGACGAAGCGTAGTGGTCAAAGACTGCCAAGAGTGGAGGTGGAGGAGATGGGGCCTAGACTAGATCTCGGAGTGGGGAGGACTAAGGAGGCTGATGAGAGGGTGTGGAAGGACGCGATGAAAAAAGCGAAAGGGCTTGAGGTATGTGACATATTACCTGTTTGTGCACTCTCTTGAATTGCTTTTTAATCATGTCTTGTATGTGTGCAGGCGAGACAGAAGAAGAACGTCGAGACGGATATCATGGGCGACAAAATTGGCAGAGTACACCTGGGCAAGCAAGCTTTGGGCGAGCTGCAGACTAGGAAAATGAAGGGATTAAAGAGAGGAAGAGATACAAACGCCGAGGGTGGTGTCGAAGACGATGAAATCTCGGTGATGAGTGAGGGCGAAGCGGAGGCGTCAGATATAGCTGAACCCAAGAAGCCAAGACTTGAGTAAGACAGAGTGCTCTTCACTTGAGGGATGATGTATCATTTTTCGCCAGGCGTTTGGGGCGTTGGGAGTAGTGGAAGTCTCAGGTCAGGTTTGCGATCTCAAATACCTAATGGATACCCGATGGGCTACGGAAGCGTCTGAAATTGGATCTAATTTGAAGGTGCGCCAGAACTTGAAAGTTTGAATGCAAACAAAGAGCCAAATTTCAACCCCAATGCTCAGCGCTTTATCATTCTGAACGCAAAAATCATTAATGGTACCAAAGTGGTAGCCCGAGTCGATGCACCGTCGATTAGAGTAGGCGACACTCCAATAATTCTCGAGGTTCGCTTCGTCATTCAATCGTAAGCCGTAGCAAATTTTGCCTGAACGAGTAGCTTTGGGGTCGAGTCAAGTTGAGCATCCGTTTGATGGGACATATTTTGGCTCGCTATAGTAGAAGAACATCCTGTGTGATCATGTCGGCAAGGCTTGAATTGATATTCAAGACCATATTTACAACGGTCCTCATACTTTCTGTTTCCAAGGCCTCAAGCAGTTGTTTGTACGATCCACTTATTGTCTAATCTCAATCTTGAATGACCTAGATAGGATTTCTAGATTGTACCTGAACAGCTCACATAACCCAAGGAGGATATACAGAAAATTTCTGGTCCATTGTTGTAGGTGGAATTACTTCTTAGGGCCCATTTAATCGTTAAGATGAATGGAGATGAGTGAAAGCACGGTCCTTCAGTGCTTCGCGGAATCGGTCCAAGCAACAGATCAACGTTTTGACTTGCAATTATAGCGGCTGTCTATCTATTCTTACACTTTTTACGTAGAGCAACGAACCCAATTACCATTTTATTGTTCTGTGACAGATTCTCTAACCTATAATACCCTCACTTTTCTCTGACTTACTGGAATCCGAACTTCTTCGATTCTGCACAATCCGCTAAGAGATCGTCAACTAAGAAGAGCTTGTACTAACGGAAGGTGACTTACCATGAGGTTGCGTAGCAATACCACAACTGTTACTTTTCCTATTGCAGGCACATATATCGAGGCCTTTTCCTTAACATCTGGACCGAAGTTCTTCGCAGCAGTCCACAATTTAGCGCTATGATTTGGAACGCAGTGGAGGAAAGACTACCGACCTTTTCAGTTGAGAAGTTTATACATACGGCACCCTCCCTCAGCAAGTCGGTAGGAAATTTGAACGACTCTCCAGGGACGCCGCTGATAACCACATCACTGAATGGAACGCAGTCTTTCAAGCTCCATCCTTCTTTTTCGACTACTTCGTGTCTGCTTTTCTTGATGCCTTCCCCTCGCTTGAATTGCTGAACTCCGGTGACATCAACACTGTAGACACACGCCCCGTCGTTTGCCAGCAGAGCAGCCAAGGGCCTGCCTACCACCTCAGAACGGTTGACAATCGTTATAGAGTGCCCAAATAGCCGGTTGCCATAGGGTAGAATAGCATTATAGACTCTTAGATATTCTAGTATCTTGATAATCGCAAGTGGGGTGCATGGCAAGATGCTTTTCTGCAATTTTTGATTATCAAGGAAGCGAATATTCTGATACATGTTGAAGATGTACCGATGACTCAGACCCTCAACATCTTTGCTCACGTCCATTATCTGCTGCAGATACTGGTCCTGACCATTGTTGAAGACTGGATAATAGACGATGATTCCATCGATAGAATTATCTTGATTGGCTGCCAAAAGGTGCCCTTCCATTTCTTCACGGTCAACTTCCCGTAAATCAAAGTCGAAGCCACTAGCCCAGTGTTAGGAGAATTGCATATAGGAAACAGTTGTCGTAGACGTGCTATCTTAGTAGAGATAACACGGACACTCTCACTTTTCTTTGCACGTCCTCTCGGTCCAATTGGCATACAGCCGTGCAGCTGGATCTGCATTGGCGAGGAATCCGACAAGCTTTGGAGCCTTCACAAGCTTCGCTAGACCTTCGGCTACTTCGTTCATGAGACTTTTTGCAATTGTACCTGCGAGCACCACTTTACACGATGCCAGCCCATTGGTGCCCCCGGCCATAATCGTTAGGATCTTTCTAAGATCTCGTTACTACGTAGCAAGTGGGAAAGGTTTGACGATACGCACGGTCTCAAAGAATAGTCGAAACGCGGCGAGAGGCGCCTGCGGATATCCTAGGGCTGAGATATTTAAGCGAAGTCTTGCCTGGGTCTTCCACTTCCATCCACAGTTGCTCTGATTGAGGTTAAGGTACACAGTCAAGACACAGCATGTCTGACGTTCAAAACTACTTGCTGAAAGCCGGCAATGATAATGCGGCTGCTGCAGCCGTGGTTCAAAGCACTGCACATAGTAAACGACCTGTTTGATACAAGTTGTAAATCCAAGCTTACCTGCTTTGTAGAACTTGAATCGAAGCAGACAACACTGATAGATATTGTGCAATCGCTTGGCGAATACATAAATAATGAAGACTCTATTATCCGGTCAAAAGCAGTGACATATCTTTCCCAAGTTATTGAAAAACTACCTCCAGCAGTCCTTACACGGCAGCAAGTTCAAGTACTTTGCCAATTTTTATGTGACCGCATCCAGGATGGAGGTGCCATCATGGGACTTGAGAAACTGCAGAGTTTGGCGCGATTTAACAAAGAGATGGCCGCAATGACGTTTAGAGCGTGAGTAAGTGAATCTGGTTATTTCAGTCCCGCTCAGATAAGCAAGGGCGCAGACTACTTCGACTTCACAAAGCGGAAACAATATGACATCTTCTAGCTTACTAGAACTCTCATTGCTCTCTCTAGACTTACAACTAATCATATCTTAGTATGCTGGAACATTTTCAAGACCTGCAGCTCCGCCCACAAGCACAGAGGCTACAGATACTTGAGCTTCTGAATGACTTAATGTCGCATCACCGTCCCGCTTTAGAAGACATGGGTGATGAGTCAATTATTGGCATCACAGATCTTGTCAGTGGGGAGAAGGACCCACGAAATCTTATGATCGTTTTCTCTGTCCTAAAAGTTGTCATGATTGAGTGGGACATTGCTGCTCACGCTGAGGTACAACATTTCCCTGATAAGCTCCTATTCAAAATTCCTAATTTCCGATAGACGCTTTTTGATGCAGTGTACTGTTACTTCCCAATCACGTTTCGCCCACCTCCAAATGACCCATACGGGATCACTGCACAAGATCTGAAGGGACGACTCCGAGAATGCGTTGCAACCTCAGATCACTTTGCACCCTTTGCTTTTCCCCAACTTATCGATAAACTCGACTCAACATCACCGAATGTAAAGGTGGGTTTACGCTCATGCAGCTTGTATTGCTCAAATTAACTATTTCTAGAAAGATGTTCTTGTAACCATTAGTGCCTGCGCGTCCTCTTACGGCGTCTCGACCATGTCGAGTTACGCCATCACACTTTGGGATTCATTGAAGTATGAGATCTTTAACGTTCAGGAAGAAGATTTGGCAGAAGAGGCGCTTATTGCATTACGAGCTATAGCAGCGAAGCTCAGCCAAGGACTCACTTCTCCCGACCCAAAAACGGCTTTGGCCCGCTACCTTTGGCCCATCACGAAAGAATGCAACGAGCAGCTTCAAGAGCCACAGCACAAGCAAGCGAAGCCTGCCGGCCAAATTCTTAGCTCTCTCGCAAGCGCATCTACTATTGCCTTATTCTTGATAGTAAAGGCTATTGTGCCACCCTTACTAACATTAATCCAAGATGCTGATAGCATTGCAAATCAAAGGGCCCTACTCGAAGTGCTAGTACAGCTTTTTGACTCTGCAATCACTATATCTGATATTCATGGTGCCGGAGTTCCAGCTGCAGAGATTAGTAACCCATTGGATCCGTTCAAAGACCGCCTCTTTGAGCTCTCTAGTCAAGCTTTGATGAGCACAGCACACGAAGAAGTGTCTTTTCGTGTTATGGCACTGAGGACTCTACTTCGTTTGTGTACACTTCCCCGATATCTACAGGACAACGAAATTGGGATGTTTGTTCAATACCTTAATGAGATCATTTTGCTAGAGAATCTCGATGGGCGGGACGATCTCAAAAAGGAAGCAATTAAGGCTTTGGCAAACATATCCAGCATCAAGCCTCATCTAATTAGGGACATCACCTTCCCGGCATTTATGGCCAAGTTGCCCGATTCCAACCCTGCCGATAAGAGAGACTACATTATCACATTGGAGGGCTTAGCACTGTTAAGCACCGAAAAATCCATTATCGATACAATAATCCGAAGGCTTCTCAATAAGCTGGACACAGTACTTCAACATGAAGGGTCGTGTGCATATCCACAAGCTATCATATCTTCGTTCATCTACATCCTCAATGAACGAGATCTCACTCAGGACCCGAACCTGAGTACTTACAATGAGAAAATCGTTGTTGGTCTTGTGAGCCGAGCAGCGCTGGCTTGCGCTGGCCATCAACAAACGCCTGCCTTGACAGACCAATCAATGCTGGAGACACTTGGCCGCTTGACAACCAAGATTATTCGGGCATTGGACGAGCATAAGCAAAGATCTGTTGGGCTTCAGATCTACTCCTTGTTCACGGACGAGCCCCAATTCGTCCCTGTCCCGTACAGAAATGATGCAACTAAAGCTCAGAGGTCGACAATGATCCTCTCCACTTCCCTGATGGCAGGCGTTGGGAAAGGGGTAAGTTTGAATCCAAAGTAACGTTAGTCGGCTCTGCTAATGCAGGCAAGATTCCATTGCCGTACACCGATACGGAAACAGGCACTCAAAGCTTGCTTGCAGAGCTCATTCGACTCGCTCTCGCTGAAAGCAATTCTGCGATAAGATTAAGCATCTTACGGCAGCTCGCTTTAATCGTCAACAAATTCGTACAGCCAGATGACGTCGTCCTCTCTACCGGTAATCTGTGGAAATCTTCCATTGGCTTGCTAGAGATGGAACAGTTCTCGGAAAGTGCAATACATGTAGTTTTCTGGATAGCCAAGGGACTAATCCTCCGACTCGCAAACACCACTGAAGTACTCGAACACCTCCTGAGCCTCCTCGCAAATCCCACATGTGCTCTCTCAAGTGCCCGCGGTTTCAATCTGCTTCTCGCCCCAGACGAAATCCTCTCCAAAGAAAACGGCGCCACCATTCGCCTACTTGCCAGACAAAAAGTCTTCAATATCTGCGCTCCGCGTATAGTCAAAAATTTCCGACAAGCAGAGACATCGCTGAAGCCCAACTACCTAATAGCTTTATCGGGGATTCTCAAATACACGCCTACAGAGGTGCTTATGCCAGAGATTGAGACACTTCTTCCCCTACTTTTGCAGAGTTTGGATCTGCAGGATCCCGATGTGCAAGCGGCGACTATGGAGAATCTGATGACTGTGAGCCAGGAAAACCCAAAGGCGGTGGAGGGACATATTTCAAGTTTAACTAGCCGCTTGCTCAAGGCTGCTGCGGAGACAAAGGGTAATGTTCCGGTATGTACGCGCAATATTGCATAACAAGAACCTGGTCCAAGTGCTAACAACGACACCAGCGGGTACGCTACAACGCACTTCGCTGCCTACGGATCTTTCCTGGAAAAACCAAGGACAGTGCTCTTCTGCCGTATAAGAGAGCGGTAACGAGAGGTTTGATGGCGGTGCTCGATGACCCAAAGAGGCATGTCAGGAAGGAAGCGGTCGAGTGCCGCTCTGCGTGGTTGAATATGGATGAACCTGAGGACGACTAATGGTATATTCGACATGTTTAGTGTAAGTAGCTTACGTCTCCTCGACATGAAGTCTATTAGTATAGATTCAGGGTCCTAATATTGATAGACCCGGTTTTCCTACATGTACAATCCTCCCACCCGCGGTAGCATTAAAGGGGAAAATAAGAGCCAGGGGTGGAGGGCAACGAGGTCGTGGGTGTCGAAATGTTCATTTCCTCACAGAGCAGACAAAACATATATGCGGCTTTGAAAGGAGCATTGAAAGTGACAAAACAAAACGATGCATTTGATGAAGTAAGACTGTAGTCAAAACGCTGCAACAATTTGGTTTATAGTCTAATTCAGCGCTCGATATTTTCCACAAGAGGCTACAGCTGAGATTTATATGTACTCATGGATATGGTTATTTAATCTTGATACCGGTATCGAAAGAGGGTGCATGAGGCAGAGTGAGGGTTGTACATGTAGGAGAAGGGGGCGAACTAATATCGGGACTTTGAAAGTAAGTTCGAGCATCTATAAGTCTTCTGGCCGTATTCCGTAACGTTACGTAATACATCGTGGAGTCATTCAATGGGTTCGTATCCCGTTTTATTATGTAACAATATCGTCGCTCTTCCATGATTTGTGATATTTTAAGCCGCCGCAGGTTGCGCCTGCGCCTCGGGCGCCGCCATCCCTCCCTTTCCCTTCGGTGCAGCAGCGAAGTCATCGAAGAATGCAGCGTCGTTCTCCAACTCCTCCTTCACCTAGAGAATCAATATGATTAGCATAGATCTAATCATTTCATTGAACCCCCACCATCATCAAGCAAAGAAAAACTCACAATATCTAACCCCCCTACTAACTCCCCCTTCAAATACAGCTGCGGGAACGTTGGCCACTCGCTGTAGACCTTCAATCCTTGCCTCACCTCCTCATCCGCCAGGATATTGAAGAACCCATACCGCACTCCCTGCTCTCGTAACAAGCCGACAAGCTGCCGACTGAAGCCGCATTGTGGCGCACTGGGTGTGCCTTTCATAAACAGCATTACTGGCGCGGCTTTCACTAACTCAGAGATGCGCTTGTCAAGTTCCTCTTTCTGCCCTTGGGTTGACGACATCTCTGGTGCGGTGGCCGGATCGTTCGAGCTAGGCGTATAACCGCTGAGATCTTTTGTCGCCTCCCTAGAGCCAGTTCCATTCGTTTGCTCTTCATTCCTCCGTTTGGCATCCAGCGCTGGCGGTAATACCTTCGATGTATTCCCGCCCTTGCCCGCCCACCGCTCCACCGCCTCCCTCACTTTGCCGGCGTCACTCCCGCTAACGTTCTCCAATACCTTTCCGTCCCTCTGCAGCACTAGGAACGGCACTGCCGTCACTTCATAAGATTCTGAGACATCGGGTAGTTGCTCGGCGTCTAAAGAGAGGAATGAGACGATAGGGGGTTGTTGCGGAGGGTAAGAGGAGGCGAGGGTGCGGAGGATGAGGGACATTTGGGTGCAAGGGGCGGCCCAGGGTGTGTGGAAAGAGATACAGACAAGGGCGGTGGGTGATAGGGAGGAGATGGTAGTATGGAATTGGGGAACGGTCGTAATTTCAGTAACTTCGGACATGGTGATAGTGGTGGCGTTAACAGGAGGATGTAAAGGTAGGCCGGAAACCGTGTGAGAAGAATTGGGAGCAGTCGGCAACGGACAATCGGTCGTCAAATTCTGGACTTGAAGATATTTGACAGAACTTGGACTTTTTGCTGCTGTAGGTGTTTTGTCTGTGATACGATTGAAAAGCAAAGTGTGAGGGCTTGCAAAGCTCGGGGATAAGGTACTGAACGATGATGCCATGCGCCTGTCGCCTATCTAACGCGGCTCTAGAGAAGCGCTCGGTTAGCCAATCAGGATAAATGAGAGTTGGAAGTTAGGTAATCTTAAGTATTCAATTCTGGCTGCTACAATAAATAGTGTTTAAAGTGAATATCTCCTCTATCACCTATATACTCTATAAGACGGAGTAATCTTGAGAACGACGGACAATATGCTGAGTAAAGACGTGAATAGGTGGTACATTGTAGGTGCGCTCTAAAAGTGACCAGATCTATCAATATAGACAACGTATAAAATTGTAAAGCCAAGGATCATTTCACTCCATGTGCACTACTTTTAACTTTTGGAGCATCCACCTGCTTCGATACCCACATTCATGGTATGAAGTGTCCGAATTCTGCATTCAATACAATCATGCGACTCTGGAAGGTATCTTCGTCAATGTACGCCCCTCTAAGCCATCTTTCGCCCTCTTCGCCATCGAACGCCTTCCGAGCGTGTACTATTCTGCGGTTGTCGAATATCACGCATGTTCCTGGTGCCATTTTGGTCTCGAATACTGCACCGTCATCTTCTATCAGGCCCTTGAAAACCTTGGCAGCTTCCATGTAAGCCCAGAGATAAGAAGAATATCGTTCCTCTGTGGGGATTGGTGGGCCAATGCCCCGTATGAAGGGTGCCTGAAAGGGTGGGCTCCAGTTCACGGCTTTGACATGAGGTATACTCGCCTGAGAGTTGGCCATTAAATCCTTACGCGATGCTTTAGACCCTGGAATATATTCAACTGTTTTCCGAGTCCGCTGAAACCGTTGGCCATCATTTCTGTAATGATACGTGACGTCGAAGTTTGCAAGGGATTCTACTAAGGCTAATTCCATTCTCTCAATGGCGTTAAAGGTGTCACTGAACAAGCTTTGACCGCCAGCCATGCTGGCTTTCATGCAATGTAGTATCTGTAGCTTCGGTGGAGTTTCGCAATAGAGTAGATCCTGTTCCAACGGTTGTGGTTAAAGCTGACTAAAGTTAACTGACTAAGATAGAGCACCTGCTCACCATATGAAAACCTAAATGTGATGAAGTGTATGCAACATTCTTTGCAGACGGGACAGATCGGACATCCCAAGTTGAACCGTAAAAACTATTGCGTATTGGACCAATGCGGTTTGCAATCATTTCTATGGATCCAGGATCAGACGGAACAGAGGAGAGAAAGAGCAAGCCGTAATGCTGCAAATGACCAAGAGCTCGATGCAGCGTAGCTGGCGACGACATGTATGAGGCATAATCAACAGGGTCACTGTTCTGTGTAATGAAATCTCGGTTCCATATTCTCCGCGGCAGAACTTCTTGCGTAGTTGTCAAACAGGATCCAAGCCCAGGATTCCACAAGAAAAAGGTTGGGGGGTAAACGCTCATGTGATCTTCGTATCCGGGGATGTCATTTTTCCATATTACATGAAGACTTCCATCTGACTGAATTTCTGATTGTGTGACTTTCAGCGTGAATGGTATGCTAGCGGTATCGAAGAGTTTTTGACTTGTGGATGGATCAACACAGCGCGCACAGGGACAAGAGTCTCTTAAAAAGATCTCATTGAACGCGTATGTTCTGCCTTTATTACTGATTATGACCTGTTGAGGAGTTGGACGCAGTTTCCGAAATTTATTGAACGCTGGGAGACCCCGGGAGGTCTGAGTATGGAGTAGTTGGTGTCTCGGTCTGATGATTTGTAATCCGCGGAGACATGAGGTTGTCCGGGAAGCCATTGTTGATCTTGACTAGGGCCTGGAGACTGGCCTAGAATACCATGGGGTTGGTGAGGGAGAGAAGTCATGGAAGCCATGTCTCGGTAGTACTAGTATTCGAGGAGCAAAGGGGTTGATTCTTCGGCAAACTTCCGCGTTTCCGACAGGCGCCCGATGGGCCTCTAGTGGTTTATAACAACTACAACTTTTGCCAATTGTTGCAACTGAATCCTAAATACCATGAGCAACTGGGGGGGATGTTAGGTGAATGTCTGGAGGTGGGGAGCATCTCAAAGATGAGGTCTGGTTCCGTGAGAGTTCTTCTCAGGTCTCAATACCAATATATGATGTAGGGTTCGAAACAGCAGGTAATGATTGCAGGAGCTGTTGCCGGGCTCGTGTCAAGGTACGCATCCTCCAGAGGAAACAAAATTGTTTAAAAGGCTCACTGGCATGAAGATTTTGCATAGCTCCTCTGGACGTGCTGAAGATACGAATGCAACTTCAAATTTACTCTCTATCAGACCCTGTCTTTCAAAAAACCAGTAGAGCGGATAGGGGCACTACAGGCACATTCAAGTCTATTCTCCGTAATGAAGGCATTAAGGTATGTTATTAAGATTTAACTGAGCAACGTTTCTTGATACTGTGTCTCACTCAGGCCTTCTGGAAAGGCAATGTTCCTGCCGAGCTGCTTTACGTAGCCTACGGCTCCATTCAGTTCTCCGCCTACCGACTGATCAGCCAGTCATTAGAGCCATGCTCTCTCCCAGCGCTTGCCGAATCCTTCATCTCTGGCGCTCTCTCAGGCGCAGCCGCAACAACCCTAACCTACCCATTGGATCTCCTACGCACGCGATTCGCCGCTCAGGGCACAGATAAAGTGTATACAAGTTTGCGAAGTAGTCTCCGTGATATTGTTCGGGAGGAGGGTGTGAAAGGCTTCTTTCAGGGAGTGGGAGCGGGGGTGGGGCAGATCTTGCCCTACATGGGACTTTTCTTCAGTGCTTATGAGACGCTTCGTCCGCCGCTAGCGAGTCTCTCCCTTCCATTCGGCTCTGGCGATGCCACTGCTGGTGTGCTTGCAGGTGTGTGTGCAAAAACTGGAGTCTTCCCACTGGATCTGATTCGGAAACGGCTGCAGGTACAGGGGCCAAGAAGGGCGTCGTTTGCTGGGGGCAAGGTTCCAATATATGGGAAAGGCGTCTGGGTCACAGGGAAAGCAATTGCCGTCAAAGAGGGCTGGAAAGGCTTGTATAGAGGATTAGGCATTGGTTTGGTGAAGTCGGCACCGGCGAGTGCAATCACGATGTGGACTTTCGAGAGATCCCTGAAAGTTATGAAGGAATGGGAGAGTTCACACTAGATTACTGTATAAGAGTGATATCACAAAAGTCTTAATACTCGCCAAACTCTATGACAAAGGAGACGCGCATATTGCCTTTCGTGGATAATCATTAATGTACGGCCCGGAGAGTCTAAGTATCCTTAGATTGAGTTTATCTTTGGCTTCAATACGTGGTCTGTAGAGCTCAGGCCTTGCTGCCTTGCGCCCTATGGATACGACAGTGTAGAAGATAAATCCCGTAAACCCATGGACCGTTTCCTCGAGCGACATAGATTGCGACTCCGACCAATATCGTCTCTGGCATCAGGCACGGCAGTGCTCGGTGCAGCTCGTGTGACTGAAGAAATGGTCCTCCGTAACTCCAAGCGCCTTGTTATGAGTTTTGATCAGTGTTTGTAACCCAGTATCTAATATTGCTACGTACCGTTTAGCTGAAGCATAGTCAATATATGACATCGAAATATGGTAATAAGTTCAACAACGCGTTACCGCAGCTTGCTTCCCCCAGAATCAAGTCTTACTATTAGTCGTCCTTCTATTTGATGATCACCGCTCTTCTGAGGAAGATCGTGTACACTGCGTTCAGTTTGATGTGTTTCACGGTGACCAGGCCGCCAACTTCTCAGGACTTCTGTGTTATTTCTTCGAATTTGGCCTTTATAGTCTTCAAGGCAGACTGCTTCGCCGCCGTGGAATGGGTAGACACTGGATCAAGACTACTCTATTCGTCTACTCTGAAGTACAACCCGAAGTCATATGAGGGTACCACGATAATGGATCGGCCTCCTTGGTTACCGATCACGTTAGATGTTTTAGCAGCATTCTCAACCGTCTGGTGGCAGGCTGGTCTTCAGGAATATATTCTTTTGCGGCTTTAGCCTCTTCACGGGCTTCCTGCACCAAGAATAGCATATCTCCCCAGACCTCGTCTTGATACTTGTTCAACATATCTAGCCAAGGTTGAAGGTCACCATGATGTAATTGCAACTGGCTTTTGTCATACATGTAGCCTTCCGATAAATCCGATGTCGCAGCGGATACATTGGCAGGTCGGGTTGTACTGAAATCATTTTGGGGGCCCTTGAAATCAGGCAACAAGTCCAAGGGATTAATTGCCGACACCTGATTGAATGGCGTCGCTGCCTGCCCATCCACTTCTTGGATCTTTGGTTGAACATTGGAATTGTTTTCCATCTCAAAAATCGAAGAGTCGATTGGGTCCTCATCTTTACAGAGATTTGGATCTGACAGCAAAGCTACGACGGCGGCGCCATCGGTGTCGCGATCAGTAAGCCCTGTGGTCTTTGATGCAGTGTGGCCAGAAATATCATGTTGAAGAGCCTTACCCGATGGAACGCTATTCCTGGATAAATGAGAGCGCAATACCGGTTTCTCCTCAATGTCTCTGACATCCCCCCCTATCTCTGGCCATTGAGGTGTTTCGGAAAGATTAAGCCCGGAGTTTTGGGACATGAAATCCTCAAAACGAGTTTTATCAACGGTATCATTACTCTTCTCGTGCCTGGGCTGCGAACGAAAAGATTCCCACTCAGTTGATTCCCTCGTAGAGTCTGGAGAATTATGAACCGATGAAGGTTGTGCATCTGCGGACATTGATGAGAGCGTAGTTTGCGAAGGACCAGCCGAGCTCGACCCTGAGCCTCCTTTACTTGCATTTGCGGTAGAGGAAGCCAAGCTCCCAGTAATAGAGCTTGCGGAAGGGTTCAGAATAGACTCGCGTACTAAGCCAGAAGCAGACGCTTGGATACGTCTAGCTACTGATCCTGCAGACCCTTGCTGTGCTCCGGGTGTAACGTCAGCTTGAGAAGCAGTCGATCTGGAGGTGTCCTTGCTTTGCTGTGGGCTCATCTTAATCAAGCTATAGCTGATACACTTCCAATAGGATCACGAGGCTTGAAAAGAACTACTGAGGTAGAAAGTGGCGCGCTAGATAACGGGGATTATAGTCGCAGTGATGATATGAAAAATGAGAAAATTGACAACGATCAGGGTGTAACAGTGATCCTGATGAAATTCTCTCAGGTGCAGATATGATCCGAGATAGCAGGACCAACGGTTGCATGGGTTATCTCCAGGACCAAATATTGAAGATATCCAGACCCCTTTTGGCTATGCTCAATAGCAATTTTCATTTCGGAGTAAGCGTAACTGTAAATTTTCGGAGCGTAGTTGTATTCGGTTGTCTTGTGGCTTTAATGAACGGTCCTTCGAGGTTGGTCGATTGATGAGATGGTGAAATAGCAGGTGGTGGAGGAATCGAATGGGGATTACCTACCTAACGTGTTCTGGTGACGCAGTTTTGGCGGCTCTGCAAGGCCGGCTAAGGCACAACCTGGTCTTGGCATCTTCGTTACAACTAGAACACTAATCTAGACCCCAGTATCTGCTTGCAACCTCGTCATAGACACAATTAACACGAACATCGCTTGGGGGCATGTCAGACTGCACGACAGAGCGTCGTTATTGTGTAGGAAGCTTGACGCGGAAGAGCAAGGCTTAACGCTACAACGACAAACGCGCCGAAGCTATCAAAGGTCTCCCCACGCCATCCATTTCGTCGGCAACGGCTATTAGGACACTTATTAAGAGCTGGCGTAGGAAGAGTTATAGTGGTAGCTGGGAGACATTGGGTCAAGCAATCAAGAAGATCTGAGAAAGGTCTCCACAGCTACTGTTGTGTCTCAGACATCCTCTGAAGGGTTCTGCAGCTACTGAGGAGGTTCTGGGAAGATGGTGGCCGAAGAGCCTGGCTCTCCTACGTGGAAGTTTACACAGTAAGTGTTTCTTCATTCACCATGTATTGATATGTGAAGCATGGTCGCAAAAGGCCGGTGTTGTTCCGGCACGTTGTTCCTTCAATTCCGACGCTCCCCCAATATAGTGCTCCTTCTTTCTACGCCCTTTCTCACACACAAGCATGGATGAGCTGGCCAACAAAGAGGCCTGGGATTCGGAGTTGGGCCACTGGCTAAAATCTAAATCCAGATGTTTTGGAGACAAGGGAGACGTTGAGGATATCACAGAAGGTCAGTGAACATCAGACGAGATGCGGATTTCCATAACCGTGCGCATCCACTGACAAACTCCTGCGATCACAGCGGATATAATTTCCACAGTAGAATTTGACCATACAGGTAATTACCTGGCGACAGGCGACAAAGGAGGAAGGGTTGTACTATTCGAGAGAAACGAAACAGTGAGTAGCATGTCTCAACTAGGCGAATCTACTTCCATGATATAATATGGCTCTGCTCTCTATGTCCTCTGCAAGTTTGACGCTCAGTAGAAAAAAACCTGCGAATACAAGTTCCACACCGAGTTCCAATCCCATGAACCCGAATTTGACTACCTCAAGTCGTTGGAGATAGAAGAGAAGATCAATAAGATCAAGTGGTGTCGAAGGCAGAATGCGTCTCACTATTTACTCTCCACAAACGACAAGACGATAAAACTATGGAAAGTCTTTGAGAAGTCGCTGAAAGTGGTGGCGGAGAACAACCTCTCCCATGATCTCACGCCAGGAGGCGCGGTTGGCGGCGGCGGCGGTCCTCCACGACCGAACCCCAACGTCTCTTTTCGGAATGCCGCGTCTCTTAAGCTTCCTCGCCTGACCCATCATGATACTGTTGTTGCCGCCGTGCCCCGTCGTACATACGCAAACGCCCACGCTTATCACATAAACAGCATTTCCGTCAACAGTGATGGAGAGACCTTTATTAGCAGTGATGATCTACGCATAAACCTATGGAATCTTAATATACAAGACCAGAGCTTCAACATCGTTGACATCAAACCCGCAAACATGGAAGAACTGACTGAGGTAATCACCGCCGCAGAATTTCACCCGCAGAGCTGTAATTGGTTTATGTATGCGAGTTCGAAAGGCACCATTAAGCTTGCAGATATGAGAGAGAGTGCTCTGTGTGATCACCATGCCAAACGTAAGTTTTCCTACTTTGCTCATGCTGTTAAATGTTAACGTGCTATGCTTCAGAGTTTGAGCAAGAAGAAGACCCTTCGTCTCGTTCGTTCTTCTCCGAGATCATTTCCTCGATCTCTGACGTGCGATTTTCACACGACGGCCGATATATCCTCTCTCGCGACTACCTAACAGTCAAGATATGGGATGTCAACATGGAACGCACGCCTGTGAAGACTATTCCTATCCATGAGCATCTGAGACCACGGCTCTGCGATACGTATGAGAATGATAGCATCTTCGACAAATTCGAAGTCGTGTTTTCTGGTGATGCCAAGAATGTCATGACTGGTAGTTACAACAATAACTTCATGATTTACCCTTCGGATCCAGACAAGGAGATGGAAGTTGTCCTGCAAGCCGATAAGTCAGCTTTCAAGGCCAAGAAGGTTGGCGTTCCAACACCGATTAATTCCGGGACAAGTCCTACCAACGGACCGGCCAGCAAGAAGGGTAACTCGAGGGCAGGAAGTCCAGCTTCAGGGGCCGGAGCTCAAGGCGGGAGAATGAGAAAGGAGACCGACGCGGATCAGATAGATTTCAACAAGAAGATTTTGCATATGAGCTGGCATCCATTCGAGGACAGCATAGCGATCGCGGCGACGAACAATGTATGTTTTTCTCTTGCTCTCTTTTAACGAGCCGAATACTAACACCACGGACTGCAGCTCTTTGTTTTTTCGGCATTGTAAGCAACACTGCTTTCGATTCTGTTCGATCTGCTATTATGTGCTTGCGGTGAAGTTTTCAACCTTGCATGCAATGCCGACATCCTTTTGCGGATGATCCGCTGAACATCGATATGATAGGCACGAACAGTCTCAGGACTAAGAATCGAGCCTCGGTTATGAAATGGAACGAGTGCAGCCGGGAAACGACGATGAAGAGACGAGACTCCAAGACTCTTATTAACGCGTCTTACGAGCTCATAGTTGAACGATGGGTAGTGGGTGAAGATGGCGGATGGGCATAGTCTGGCGTAGCGTGGGTAGACTCAGACAAACCGTAGATGATTACAAGGTCCTCTGTTGCCATGCTCTACATACGATCACTCTCCATGCTGTGAATATGGACTGAAGTGCATTAACCCATTGATGTTGTTTTAAGACGGCGGCAGCCCTAATCGTGCCACGCTGTCACCTACTTTAGGGCTAACCGGGAGATCTTCCGTCCGAAACCCTGGAAGCCCTGAGTAGATCTACAGTATCAGATCAGATCAGCTGGATTTGTTAGAAGTGCATCGAACGTTGTAACAACCTCCAAGGAGTGAGACGATGTAAAGACAACTCGAAAGCCCCCATTGTCGTTTCATATATCGCTACAACCGCACCATCATGGCTTCCGCGAATGGTCCACGCCGGCGACAAGCTGCTGTGAGCCCGTCGCCAAAAAGCCCGCCGCCCCCGGGAGTCAAGCAGATCAATGCAGCTCCTTCGCTGGAGAAGGCTGAGCCCGACTACGACACCGATGGTCGCTATTCGTGGGCCAGAGCAATTGCCGCCATAGGGGTCATGATACAGGCGATGCTGCCTGCCATGCTGAGCTGGGCATTGACCATGGGTTTGATTTTTGGAGGCTGTTGCTCGAATGCTAGTTTCTCGATCTCTTGACTCGATCATTACGACGCTGATAGACCGTGCCCTAGGTCTTTGCTTTAGAGATGATCGTAAAGTGAGTCATGGAAGCACGTCCTCGGCTTCCTTGATCTTGCTGACAATGTGTACGCAGAGAAGAACCTCAGAGTGGTACACTACAACCAGCTCTTTTTGGACAGTCCATACGATGCAACTAACACCCCCAGGCCTCCTCATAACCTTCATCCAATTCCTCCTTACCGCCCTCTTCACTTTTCCCGCCCACTTCTCCGCCGCCCACCCCCCCTTCTTCCTCAAACCCCGCGCCATTCCCCTCGCGCGCTGGCTCCCTAACATCATCCTCTTCTTCACTGTCAACCTCCTCAACAATTTCGCTTTCAGCTACGCTATCTCTGTGCCTGTGCACATCATCCTGCGTAGTGGTGGGAGCGTCACCACCATGCTCGTGGGGTTTATCTGGGGGAAAAGGTATACGAGGATGCAGGTGTTTAGTGTGGGGTTGCTTACACTGGGGATTATTGTGGCTGCAATGGCGGATGCCCGGTCGAAGGTACCATCAGATTATCCCCGTCACTAGACGTCAACAATCGCAAAAGTCTTTCTCACCACTAATACAGGGCAAAAATACTTCTTCCACATCCTCGACCTCTACCCCGTCCTTCCTCACCGGCTTTCTCATTCTTCTTTTGGCCCAAATCCTCTCCGCCATAATGGGCCTCTACACCCAACTCACCTACGCAGCCTACGGCACTTACTGGCACGAAAACCTCTTCTACAGCCACTTTCTCTCGTTGCCGCTCTTTCTGCCTTTCTTCCCCTCTTTAGCTGGCCAACTCGGACAGTTACTTGACTCTGCGCCCATACAACTGTCACCTTCCTATAGCCAATTATCGCTCAGCACATCATCAAACAAAACTTCTACCCGCCCCCAACTCCCCCCCATACTCCTCAAACCCCTCCTCCCCCTCCCCTTTCCTGGGATACCAAAGCATATCATCACCCTGACCCTCAACGCCCTAACCCAATATGCCTGCATAAGGGGGGTAAATCTGCTTGGGGCAAGGACGTCCGCACTCGGCGTCACCATCGTCTTGAACGTGCGGAAACTTGTCAGTCTCTTTGCGAGTATATGGTTATTTGGCAACCATCTACCGCCGGGCGTGGTGGCCGGGTCGGTAGTAGTATTTGGCAGCGCTGGAGTTTGGGCTTGGGAGGGGCAGAGGATCGGGAAGACTAATAGAACTAGGAAAATGTAGCATTACAGCTCATCAGGCTAAACTGATAAGAGCCTGAAAATAATTTTCGTGTCTTCTATTTTTTGTTCTTTGGATGATCATAATCCATGACTAGAAATCGGTCAAAGTACTGACAAAGCGATGATAAATGGAGAACTTCTATATCGATCATTCGACAGACAGTGACAAGAACAGACTTCCAACTGGCAAAGGACATAAGGCCGTGAGAGTAAGAAGACATCAAGACCTGACGCACGTTGCGGATAGGGCACAAGAACGCAGGAAGGAGGAAATCCTACTGAAATATCACAGCACATGGGAAAAGGTAATGAGCCTCATGGACACATCGTAACGGTGTCTTTGTCACTACAGAGCCTAATTAATCCTATGTTCAAGAAATGCACATGTACGGACGTCCTGAGAGTCGAAATTAACCGCTCCAGATCTCCAAAAAAACCGTCGATACATACCGGAGACATGCTATTCAAGAGCTATCAACTGCCCCTTCTTCCGCATATCAACTACATCAAGCAGGACAAAAAGGGGGTGAGTCGAATCCTTGCTACAATACACAGACTCTGTAGCGGCGGCCTCGGTAAGTGAGGTAACAAGTGGTTTTGGCCTACTGCAAGCCCACAGCAAGCCGAGACCTATAAATACAGCCTCGTCTGTCCCCCCTTCCGCTTTGCCACCTCCATCCCTTCTCTCCCTCCCCGTCTCTCCTCCCCTCTCCCTTCCCCTTCGATTAACCCCTATAAAACCTCCCCAACAATTCTCGCTGCCTCCCTGTACGTAGCCAACAGTTTCTCGCACTTCTCTCTCTCCGCTTTAATCCCATCATCCTCATACAATAAATCGCCAAACAGATCTTCTCTGTACAACTCCGACACCAGCCTATTCTGCACAACGTCCTTGCTGTGGTTGACGAGCAAGTGCATGACAGCCTTGGGGACTTGATCGGCGATGGTTTCGCGGACAATGTTGAAGTAGGAGGAGATGAGGCGGCGGATGAGTTCGGTTTCGAGGGCTTCGCGATCAGTGAGGTCCGGAGGGGTGTCGAAATCTGAGGAAGGAGGCTGGGGGGTTGGGGATTAGTTTCGAGTGGGTTCTGGAGGGGGGTTCGATGCTGGGAGGTAGGGCGACTTACAAATTGTGAGTCATACTCGTAATCCCTATTCGAGTAGTCATCCTGGCTGTACTGCGTTTGCAGGGGCGAAGGCCGCTCACGCTCCGTGAGTCTGTTTTCCCCGCGCCTTATACTCTGACTAAAGCTCGGCTCGGAATTGTGACTAACGTGTCTGTTTCCCATTGCTGCTGCTGCTGCTGTGCCGCCAACTGCGTTGCTGGAGTTGAAGCCTCCAACCGAGGGGATACTGCCATCTTTGCCGAAGAAGTAGTTGAGGAAGGAGTCTTTGGTGTTTCCAGGCGCTTGGTTTCCACCAAAGTGGGAGTTAGTTGGCGAGCTGGAGCGTTGTCCGTTGACCGGGGCATACCCATTTTCGTGATGACGGGCAATGGCAGGGGACATCCCTCTTGTAGCTTTTGATACGCGGCCACGGACGGGGAGACCCGTGACAGTTTTGTTCTCTTCCTGGGCTTCTTCATCGTCTTCAGGGGTTTCCGTGCCGTTGGCACCACCGGAAAGCTCCTTCATCCGCCGTCGTTCTCGCTTCTTCCGCTCCTCGGCCACGGCAGCTTTTCTCTCTTTTTCTTGCTTGTTTTGGATGACGGAGGACATCGCGGCTGCGGCGCCCAGGAAGTTGGGATGGTTGGTGTTTATGTATGCGCGTTGGATGGAAATGAGGGATTCGACGTAGCTTGAGGAGGGACCTAGCCGTTCTCGGAGGAGGTCCGAGACGACCTCGATAAGTTTGGCTTGGAGTCGGGGAAACCGGGAGAGTTCGGTCGAGCCACAAGTGTGGCAGATCTTGATAAGTTCTTCGTACACCAGTTCAACGCAGCGCTGACTTGGTACCTCCAGCATCTTAATCTGGGGTTTAACGAGTAGGTCAAAGGCTAATTCGGGCACAAAGAGACTGGGCCGTGGACCCGTGGAATTGCGTATCGCTGTTCGGATGTCGAGGACTGAAAGATTTGTAGTAGGGTCGATTGTTTCTAGAGAATTGCCGAATACGGAATTGAAAATGTAGTAAATTCTTGCTCCACCACACAACTCTTTCGTTGATATCTCCGTGGAGGTTCCGTCTATTGATGCAATAAAAGATGAGGCGAAACGAGTCATTAGTTGTAGTATCAGAGATCCACGATGCTCCTTTCCACTGAATTGCATGTTACCATAACTGGCAAGCTCTTGCTGAGTTTGGCCCATCAAAGTATTTAACCTGGCTTTGATATCTGGCAATCGATCTCGAATGTGGGACATGAGTGTAGTATTGAGAGTCTTCGCGAGGAATTGAGTTCCGCATCTAGTGGCCATATTTCGATAGGCAGGGTTGTGTTTGAAGAAGTCCGCTTCCGATTTAAGGGCATCCGCCAGTGCCTTGTTTCCCTGAATATCCTGTTGCGATCGGTTCACTACGCCAATGAAGCCAAGTTTGAGGGGGTACACGCGGCCAGAGAGAATGTCCAAGGCGTTCGTTCCATGATCCATAAGATCGATCTTGGTGAGCACGCCTATTGTCCGCCGCCCCATTGGATCGACATGCCGGGCCAGTTTCAGTGCTTCCGAATTGACGATGTCAACATTCGCTGGTGATACTGCCAGGATGATACTGTTTGGTTTTGCAATATACTCGGATATCAGATTTCTGGTTTGCTTCTCGATATCACCTGGCTGGTCTCCTATAGGCACCTTTGTTAAACCGGGAAGATCGACCAACGTCAAGCTAAGAACATGCGGCGAATAAATCTTGAGATTGATGGGCTGTCTGTTGATACCCTTGTTGCTCCCTGCTATCCTAGCCGTCTCATTTTCAATCTCTCTCTTGACCTCCGCAAAGTCTCGAAATTGCCGTCCACTGAGATGATTGAACTCTGCCCACTCCCCTTGCCCAGCCACGCTTGCCGCCGTGTGCGGCACATGAACCTCATCACTGTCCGGTTTGTCATCTCGCTCGGAGGGGACATTGATGAGTTGTAGGATCAAGGGTCGTCTTGTCACTATGCCGCTTCCCCGGGGCAGGAAATCTCTGCCAACGATGTTCTCTAGCACTGACGACTTTCCAGAAGATTGCGACCCTACCACGACCTAGGACTCGGTCAGCTACAATGCTCCGAATGCACAGAGATGGGAGAGCCATGAGTGGGGCATACAATTTGGGGAAGGTCCAGAGAATCATTGCCAATAGTGTTAAACACCAGGTCCTGGAGTTTGTTGACGGTACCGAGGAGGTCCTCGCCCAGAGCAGCCATTGTAGCTGGTCAAACGAAAGATACCAACTTCGGATTATGGAGAAGAAGACCAGCTTCGCGTCACACGCGCAACGTCACAGGCTGCTCTTCTTCAGCCGGAGGACTGGTGCTGCCTGGTATCCGGTGAACAGTAGCTGTGGCCACCTATTCGCCCGCTGAACAATTAGAGATGTAGACCTGGATCAGGACGACAGGATAAGTCAAACTAGAGTAAAGCCGCAACCTTCTTTTCCTCTCTCTGCTTGTTTTGACTTCCTAGACCCGGATTTCTCCGGTCTACGATTTACGCGCAGTGATAGATATCCTCAATATCTCCTCATTGGCCCTGTAGATTACTTGATCAGGCAGCAATTACACCGTAACATCGACTACATTTCAAATGCATGTCAATGGTCTCTCGCAGACTGTTACTTGAAACGGAAGATTTACTACGAGCTTGCGAACGGTGTCCATCGAGCTGCAACAACAACGAATCCTGTGACTGACTCCCTAGTGTCATTTGCCATTCACAGTTTCTGCGCAGATCTTCTATGCTTGTGCCAATCCAGATAATTTACTGACACCTTCAATGTTGGCAACATGCCTTTCGATAGCTGTGACATAATTGAACTTGCACGGTTCCATATCGATGAAGGAGTAGACAGCGAATAGCCAACGAGTGGCCCAACGTTATGAGCACTAATCGAGACCTTTCGTTCGCAACAATGATGACAGGACTAGAGAAAGCAAGTCTGACTTCCAGATTATGAGCTTAGGTATAGGATGGCTGGTTGATAAGCTTCGGAATCGCTCGATGTGCAACGAGCGTGCACGGAGTAAGATAGGCCTGAAGTCACCTTCTCTTATAGTCTTTCGATATCTGTTTCCTTAACGGTTGTTACTTGATAGATATGTGAATATCGAAATCTGAGATTGCGCTCATGTCGACTTCTGTTCCTGCTTCCTTATAAGGCTCGCTCTTATCCCATGGCCGTTTGCAGAGATGCAAACAAAGAAGACACTCATGCCACTCCGGCACGCAGGTCTGCAAACGTGGGTACAGCGGAAATGTTACACGTTAATAGTGAACAAGGATTCTATCGTTCCTTCCAGTTTCAAGGCTCGAGCTCTTCACGCGCTCATGAAAACTATATACAATGAGCTCACGAAGGTACAGCTTCAAGCACGTCTACGACGTAGAAGCATCTCATATGCCGGACTCAAGAGCAAAGAGCAACTAGTCGGTCGTTTAATAAACGCCGACGCCGACCTCGAAAGTAAAGAGCTACTGGTTGATCGTCTTAGAGAGGCAGATGCCGGGCTTCAATGCAAAGAGCAGCCCGTTGGCCGTTCGAAAGAGATCGGCGTCGAATCCATTTCCATTTCGTCGAATACTCGGCGTCCTACCGCTGTCGTGCCTTCGAAAGGACTTCCCAAAACCATATCCACATACTTCGGCAAGATTCTAAGCTATTCCTTCTATTTGCTGGTCGGCATTTTCGTTATAACAACAATACTTCCGAGTATTGAATCCATGAGCTCCTACACTGTAAAATCAGAGTGCCTGTGGAACTGTGTGGCGGATCTCAAAGATCCGGTCAGCTCCAACGGTATAAACGCAATTTCTGTGTCAACTCCTTAGTGGGTTTTCTCGGGCTGCTTATTCTGACACATCTAGCTACTTATTGTCATCGCTACCCTCCCAATGCGTTCTCCTGGCTCGCGTACCCTGATCTCTACAAAACTCTCGGTGTTGAATTTGACGCCTCCACTAAAGCTATCCGTGCCCGTCGCCGTGCACTTGTTCAGACATGGCACCCAGATAAAGCTAAACAGCATGGTGTCGATCGCAAAAGCGCTACCCTAATTACTAGCGTCATCAACGAAGCTGGCCATGTCCTTGAGGACCACAAGAGGCGAGGGCGCTATGATTTTACCAGCTCATACTCCAGGAAATGTAAGGGCGATCTGTGCTTGCAATTTTGAGCGAGTGGGATTTGCAAAACATGATACAGTTATCCACAAGGCTTTGATTGCAGGAGAAACCATGCCTTATAAATACGGTATGGCTATCACCCCAACATATGAGGGCGAGAAAGGGTTTGGCAGCAGGTTGGTCAGCTCTTCTGAAACCACGATAGTAAGACGATGATCGGATGGTATTTGTTCGCCGCTTTTGGTCCGGAGGGCCGAAGGAATATTGTAGCATTGGATCTGAATCCCACAATTCACCTGCTGCACTTCATCAACCACAACAGGATACGTTGACACAAATCTCCCTCCATTTCTACTCTTTCATAACTCTAGCATATACTTTCTCATTCCCTACACGCAGAAGAAGCTTTCGATTGCCGTATAAGGTGGCCAAAGTGCAGGCATAATCTGAGCTGATCAAACAATATTATCCCGTATCTCAATTCGCTCCATAATTCCTCGCAGAGTTTGCGTTGAAATCCTTACTCCATCTCGTAATGCTCATTTCGATGCAATTAATAGACCTTGACAGTGGTCGTAATATTTGCTGTACAGTAAAAGATCCCCTTAAGTTTCGAATCACAGCATCGATCTAGCCCCTCGTCAGCAGATGGCATACAGCTACGCATTAGGCGGTGGCGGCTGTGAGGACCTTATCGCCGTGTCTCGAAGTCGAATTTGCCCCTATTCACAGGCATCATCTAGAGATACTGCGAACCGAGGGTCTAGGCTTCAGGTACAAATGGAAGCAGTTTTTGAGGACACTCGAATGGTGAGAAGGTACAGGTAGTAGTGGAGTCTAGGTTATGATAGTGGTGCGGCGATGATGACGCTAAAAACGGGTGTACGAGTTTCTTATACTTATGTAGTAGACGAGTAACAGAAAAGTGGGAAGGAACAAATTAAACGCTACCGGGAGAGGGTTTTGGGAGGTTGTTGTGGTCTTGTCTTATCAATATTGCGGGATGGAAGGAAGATTGGTTACAGCCCAGCTGATGGAACATTGGAGAGACAAGCAGGACATACAATTCAAACGGAGGCGATCTACCTACGGTACGTGTAACAGTAAATTGCGACATATGAGGACCGAGTATCGATGACAGGCCGCTGATTGCATTCTGGTCATCTGCCCAGACTTCACATCACTGTACATTGCGGCTAACAGTTGAAGCACGGAATGTCGCCAACAGCCAGCACGTTGTGTTTCTCACTTTTACTCGTCCAGCCGAACATAGTTGGCAGGGAAAAGTCCCGACTGTCCATCATACTCACCCGACCACCAATCATCATCTGGGAATTCCTGTTGATGCTCGTTAGCGTACAGTAGCCCTGTCATAGGAGATCTCTTACTCACCACGTTCGTGATCTTGGCGTCTTCCGGGAAACTTAATTCGTTCCCTTCTGCTGCCTCGTAGTCGTATAGAGCTGTAGCTGTCGCACCTTGGCTAGGTTCTGGAGCACTGGGAGCAGCAGTCTCATGTGCTGCCTGTCCCTCAGTGTGAGCCTCTCCCTCGACCAGCTCGACATAGTTGCTTGGGAATAGCCCAGTCTCGCCCCGCGCATTCTGACCCATCCACCAATCGTCGTCGACCATCTCGATATTGACCACGTACTCTCCTTCCTTCAGCTCTAACTCGTTATCTTCGGCTTTCTCGTAATCATATTGTACTAAAGCCTGCTTTCCTCTTTCATGCGCTCCTGGATGTGCAGACTGAACCGCGTGCTCGCCGAATGAAGCGGCCGCAGCAGCTTCACCAGCGGCGCGGGCAGGATCGTGGCCTGACGACTCTTCGGTGAGATCATCTTCATGTGGGATTGTTTGTGCAAGTGAACGAATGGGCATAACTGGTGGAGGCGAAAACTGCTCCTCTCGGGCATCTTCAACTTCGTCATGTCCTCGACCGACTGGCATTGCAATACGAATGGGAGAGCCCGAATCCATGCCCGGCGGTGTGGGAGGTGTAGGGCTTCGAGGTGGCTGTGGTGGAGGAGACGGCAATCTGGGCGCCTCTTGCTCCTCTTGCTCCTCTTCCTCTTCTCGAGGCGGCTGTGGTGGCCGGGTGGGGAGGCCAGGCATTGGAACGCCGCGACCCGAATTAGGCTTGGTTGATGTGTCGAGAGGCGGTGGACTGGGTGCTGTGTGATTGGAACCCACATTTGCAGCGCCCATAGGTGGTGCCCCTTTGAACCGATCTCGAATAGCGCCCACGCCCCCAGTGGGAGACTTGGGGGCTTCTTGCTGGGCTTCTTCTCCATCACCAGTACGTTGCTGTCCCAAGCTGCCTGAAGAATGGCCGGTAGGGGTAGTCTGCACAGGAGCCCAGCTCTTTCCCCCGTACCCACTCTTCCACTCCCCGGACGTCTGACTTGTCATGGGGGATGCAGGGGTTCCAGAAGCTGGAGAGGAGCTGGAGTCATTCGCTCCGCTGATTCCTCGCTCACGAGCCTTCTTTTCAGCCCATAGCTGCGCTGGAGTTTTCCCGCCTTGGTCCGCAAAGTTCTTACCTACACCAGTAGGAGGTGGAACTACCGGCTTTTGTGATTCTAGACCAAAACTGCCTGGGAGTGGTGCTTTAGTTCCTGAGAAACCACTGCCAGATCCAAAGCGATTTGCCACCTTGGGTTTAGGTAGCGACGTCAGGCGCTCGGAAGCATTGAACGGTGCGGAGCGATCTGATAGCGACTTTTGATGATCACCACCATCGTCACTCCGTACGGAAGTCCCGGTAACTGCAGGAGATATACTGCTCGGTGGCGTGCTTGTGTCCTCTGTAGGTTTCTGTGCTCTCGCTCTGATCGCTGCGATATCGACCTTACCCACGGGCTCATAAGACCCCTTTACTACTGTCGGCCTCTCATCGTTCGCTTTGCCAGTCTCTTGCGCTTGTTTTCGTAAGGCAGCAATGTCGACTTTACCTACAGGCTGATATGCTCCTTTAACAACATTGCTATCGCCTTTACTGTCCTTATCTCGGCTACTATTAAACCCTGGAGGTTCGGGTTTCTGTGAGCTTAGCTCGCGCATATTTACTTTGGTAGGCTGGTAAGCAGGCTGTACTTTCTCTAGTTGTGTCCGAGTGACTGGAGGCGCATCTCGACCCCATCCATCCTCATCAACGTTCGCGTCTCTCGGTGCACTCGCACGAGATTGCGAGTTTGCTAAAGGGTTGAAGCCACCAGCACCGCCGGTGCTTCGAGTTGGTGTGAAGGCAGGTTTGTTGGCTGGAGGAGGCGGGCCACCTGCGTTCAAAGGAGGAGCACCACCAGAGTATTTGGAGCCAGATGCATCTGATACTTTCTGTACTATGCCGTCGGGCGTAAGATCGCGGTCTGACCGTGCCGTCACTTGAACATGGTAGCCCTTTCTACATGTTAGACCTCGCGCTATCTTGAGCTGCATGAGTCATCCACTCACATGAAGGACTTTGGACACAGCTGCTAGATGGCTTGTGAAATAGCCTTTGGTACGCTCTGGAACCCCTTCGCCGCACCATGCGACGAGGGCGTTCTTGGGTAAAGTGGTGTTCGGATCCTTCACTTTGACGAACGCGAATTGAATTCTCCCATCGGAGAATTCATCGATCAGATCAACGAGCTCGCCCTCTGGTAACAATCAGCTTCGAAATTCTCTGTCCCTAATGCTCAGTGGTACTCACCACCAGTGCTTTGGACCTTCAGCACGCTTTCCTTTCCTCCAGCGTCCGGCTGAAAGGCATTTGCCAAAGGGGCAGACACCGAGAAGATGGCCCATTGACCGTATGTTGGCGACTTGGCGGCAGCCCCCGAAGGAGTAGGAGCATCTACAACCGACTGGTAGCTTTTCGTGATCGACGGGCCATTGGTTGAAAGGTTCAAGGTCGCCATTTCCTTTTTGTGAATCCAGTGCTCTACCTAATATGGTTTATCTGAAAGTGTTATCGTAATGTAGAAAGTACCCGAGTAATGAGAGTAGCCCAAAGTGCCATTACAGAGAATGCAAAATGGTGGGAGTCAGTAGTACTGTAAGCACAGGTCGTAGTGAGCTGCAGGTGGTTTGTGTAAGGTAAGGTACCTTGACCTTTCCGTGCTCCGCCGCCGGGATTCACCGTCAGCCCTGCGAACGAGGCGCTAGTAGATTGCTTAACCGAATACTTTCCATTGGTCGCCTCAGATTTGATTTCTCTCCCCCATCCAAGCTTCGATCTAGAAGAAACCAAGGATTTCTACCATCCTTTCCCTCTTGACCTCCCCCTCCCATCATCCATCTCTCAAGCGCATTTACTTCTCAACATCATCGGGAACCCGGGCTCTTCACCCTGAAGACTGACGCCTTTCTCCCGTTCTGCGACTGCCATCTCGACTGCCCATCTTGACTCGGTCCGCTCGAAGCTATTTGTTCCGTTAATGTCCTAAACTGCCCTGCAACTGTTATCTCCCACCATCTGAAGCAACATATTGTTCTCCTATAAGTGCATATACTCCTGTTTCGTGTTTCCTAGATTTGTTAGGGTCCAGTGCTTTTGAAAAAGCCAAGGAGGTCTCCGCTACTCATTGCAGAGTGCTTTAGTTCCGAGTTCCAGAGGTCCGCTATGAGACTACATCCAAGCCATGGATTCACCTGCCAGTACTACTTCGTCGTCCGACCTCTATTCAAACTCGGAGCCAGCGCATAACGAATCACAGTCACATCCTTTGCAGCACGGACTATCGCTGAGGCAGACATCGCAATCATTGTTGGAAGATCTAATGTCCGAATCCGTAGGGTCAAGGCGATCAAATTCCCCTCCCACCATAGAAGGAGATAGAGAGGAGCCGCTCTCCAGATCTGGAGGAGGCAGCACTTCCGTAGCTGCGGTACACAATGGACATTCTCCGAATGTATACCACAAACGGAAGCGAGGTCATGACCAATCTCCTGCAAGCTACGTACTAGGGAAGCCATTTTCTCTGGACAGGGACTATGCCGGGGTTCATCCAAATAGTGCTGGTAGCCGCCACCCTTTGAAACCCGATCTCTCCGGTAATGGATTTGAAGCACCCATGGATAATTGGTCAAGTAACAAGCGATCCAAGACCGACGAACATGACGCTACGCCTACAGGAACGCTTGAAATTCCATCTCCATCGTATGTTTTGCCCGCTGAGCTTTGGCAGTATATTTTCTGTTTCGTTCCACCAGTCTCGCTTGGGCGCCTGCTCCGTGTTAATCATGCTTTTAATGCATGTCTTACTCTAGAGAAAGCCAACGAGAGCCAGCCGGTGCCCTCCCCACGTGGCGTGGTGAAGCCGATGAGTGCACAGTCCGTTTGGGTGGCTTCGAGGAAGCGCTTTTGTCCGGGACTGCCAAAACCGCTCCGAGGCCTGCAGGAACTAGATATGTGGAGACTCCTTCGCGGCCGTAACTGTCAGGTTTGTGGTGAGAACAAGGTTCTTAGTTTCAATTCCAATTCAGATAATCCATGGAATTCTGGACCCGGGGACAAGGGTGTAAGGGTCATCTGGCCCTTTGGTATTAGATGCTGTGGTCAATGTTTACAGACCAGCTCTGAAAAGGTTTCTCCCACCATTTGAATCGCACTAGAAATATCTTGACAGTTACGAGCTAATTGTGAAATCAGGAGGTCAACCTGCTTCTCTCGTCTAGCTTTCCATCGTTTCTGTTACCAGCACTTCCTTTTGCATTGATATCACCCTCGAACAATTTCATTACCAACAGTGTTCTTCGCGGCAATACACCTCCGCCAACACTGCAACTGATAAAGCATTACCACAAGCCACATATTAAGGAAATCAAGCGGCAACTTGACGACGTAAAGGAATTAGGACCTGCTTCTGCCGAAGAATGGATCAAAGGCCTCGATGGAGAGGGTAAGGAGCGGATCAATGATTCCATACGTTGGGAACAATGGGAAGCTAAGGGAGGGCTGAAGAAAGTCAATCAACGTCCTCACCTAAAGGCTCTGGCCATCACTGGTCCCACTAACGCTGTGCCAAGCGCCGTGAGTACTAAAGGGGATATTCAATCTGAAAGATCGACTCCTCAAAGTATTCCAATTTCCACAAAGTATAGTGGTGAATATGGCAGCCCTGCTCCGTCTCTTTCCATGGACTCCCCATATTCCACACATAACTTCTCATGTAAGCTCTTAGTCCTACGTTCGAAATCTCCTAAGTCGCGGTAATTTAATTTATTCCGAGTAGCATCGTTTCAGCCACCTTGGACAGCTGCTGCACCGTTTCCGGATAGTATTTTACAGCGTCCCCAGGTTGCATTTCAGCAAGCTCGACCGGAACGTAATATCCGGGATGTCAACGAAGCCAAAGCAGCCCGACGAGCAGAAATAGAGCGCCGTTGCATATCCCTTGAACCGCCCTTGCTTCCGGGCGTTCTAGGCCATATGGAGTCGTTCCAGGCTGCCATTCAAATCTCGCAACCCCTCACAGACCAAGCTTGGGAGGTTCTGAAGCCTCGTCTTCTTGCACAACGGCCTTATGCGGAGAGGAGGGAACAGGAACGGATCCAGCAGAGCCAGATCATTCAGGCCGAGTATAAGCAGCGGCGTCAGCAAGAAGCGCAGCTGAAAGAGACCAAGGAAACTTTCGACCGTGAGTGGGATAACCTTCAGAGCCCTGTCCGGAACCGAATTAGCGCAATAGCTGATGAGAGAATTGACTATGCGTGGGCCGGTGGCAAAGGTATCACTAAAGATACATGCCCAAAATTTGCGGCGGACGTATTGTTATATGTTCGACGACGATTTTATGGAGACATCGCCCAGGAGGATGAGGCCGCTGCCGCGGGTGATGAATCCATCAAAAGCGACCCTCCCAGTGGAACCCCCACTCGAAAGTTGATACTGGAGAACATGAAGTGGCTTTTTGATACAAAGATCAAGCCGTTGACTGAACATTTTCAGAAGGAATTGTTTCTTTGCAATGGATGTGACGGAAACTTCAAATTCTATGGCTTTGAAGGTGTAATACAACATTACGCCGCAAAGCATACAACCACGCTAAGTATGGGCAGTGTGGTGGTCCATTGGCGGGCTGAGTGGCCTGAACACCCTCCGTTCAACTCCAATCCTAGTGTGGCCAAAGCCGCTTATTACAAAGTTCCGACACCAGCTGGCACTTCTCCACAAGGTCCATCAATGGGTGACCAACCTTCGATAATGCCATATGGAGGGTACGGGCAAGGCATGGATTCTCAACCAGCTCTTCATGCGTACAGTGCTACGCAGCAATCCCCTGAGCTCTACCAACCACCGCACGTAGGCCATCAGCAGGACTTGGCACATGGGCCTCCACCTGCACAAACTTTCCCTCCTCCTGTGAATACTAGTTTTTCTCAGGCAATTCAGCAAAATTCGAGTTATACGGCAGGCTTCTCTGGTTCGCAAAATGCTCACAACAGCTTTCAACCAACTACCAACAGTCAAACTTATGGTTCCCCTTTCTTGGGGCGAGTTTATCCAAATACTCGTCCAAGTGTTTCCCATGTCGCCGTACAGACGGTGGCACGAGTGCATGTTCCGGATTTAGGTGTCAACGTCTACGGAGGGACCCAGACTCCACGCCCCAACGGCTTCCCAATTCAACTTTTACCTTTGAATACGCTTGAGCCTAGGCGAAGCTTCGCACCTCAAGCTACTGACCTATACAGGGTTCAAATGGATGATATGGCAAAACATGCTCGTGATGTGTGGTTTGCGACAGCCGGAATCAAGGACATTCCTCAAAGTGTCCGAATTTACGTTGTCATCCAACATACAGCCTCGAGGTTCGCTGCACGATTTACCAATGAGCCTAGTCTAGCTATGTTTATCGATGGCATTGATCATAGCTCTGTAATGAGGCCTGTCCGAAGTCTCAACGGACTGGCTTGCAAGACGTGCGTCCACACTGGAGCTGGCACTGGAGAGCGAAGGCTTTTTACGCTACCACATCTACTTAATCACTTCAAGAACATACACGTCGAAAACCCATATACACCTACGAATGTACCTTCGCCTCACGGAATCCCAAGACTAGACTGGAAGCTTGAAATGATAGAGCTTCCTGAAACTCCATTGATTGCAAATTTGATCAATACTCCAGGTATGGATGATGCGAAGCTGGACCTCATTGCGTGGGCGCTCCCAGGAGTCTTCCCATCTCCCTTGCCAAGAATAGGAGTTGCTGGTAACCTTGGACCACTACCCGTATATAGAGGAGACTACGTTACTGGATCAAGAACTATCCCAAACGCCTCATCAGAATCCCTTCTTGAACCTTTGCCAGGAGCCAGGGACCGGATCGTAGATCAAGTATACAATAGACCACTTAGCGCCTCTCGACCCTTGTCGCAAAACACACCACTACCGGAGGCACCTAGGGAAGATGAGTACGACCCCCACAGACCTGCCTATCTTGGCAAGATTGTCAAAACCGATTTTGGCCCGACTAGACCCTCACCTGTGAATGGTCGTCGCCACGGTTCCCCATACGTAATACCCCGTCACGGAGAACCCCAAGAACGTTTCTACAATGTAGCATCAAATCGAAAAGTTTTCAGCGAAAGTCAGAGCGATCGTAGTTATGAGCGACCAGAACACCTTCAGGCTTCCACGTCTACCACAGAGCCCCATGATTCCGGTTCTGGAGGCCATCATGAGGAACAGGACGTCGCTCGTTCCATACGAGAGGCCTACGAAAACATGAGAAGTTATGACGGCGCTGCAGATTCCGACAAAAGGAATATGCCCATGGCTGACGTCAGTGAAGCTGGTAAGGAAGAACTACCTGTGAAGCTCGAGAGACGATCTCAATCACCAAACGAAGGAGCCATAAAGGCCGCAGATCAATTCTTGAATAGCCTAGGTCGAGGTGCAAATGTAGGCCATGGTAGTGACACCGTCCCATCAAGAAATGGATCGGCAGTCCAAGCGATGTCTCGATGGGTTGAAGAACCCCAGGGTAGGCCCGGACAGCAACATGCCATCCAAAATTTCAATACTCATAGGTGGGAGGGTGAGAATATCAGTCGGGTTCACCGGAACAACGAAGAAACTTTCGATCATCTACGTTTGGGCTCCTTCGCTTCAAGAGATGATAAGCCAAATCCGCCGCAACGACCAATAAGCAGTGTTCAATACGGCAGAGAGTATCGTTCATCTTCACACATGCAAGTACCGCTCAATGGGAGCAGAATGGAAGAGCGATCCCCTGCACTCTATGCACCGTACGAACCCCCTCAACCGGCAGTCATTTATCGACCAGACGTGGCCGATCATGGAGTGCGGAAGCCGAGGAGTAGAGATGATTCTGTACAGATATCGCGCTATCACAGTCGCTCCAAATCTCCGCAACCAACTCCAATCGAGACGACATACTATCGTGCTAGGACTCCGATTGAAGAGCCTCGGCACGAGGCGGTCTACCATGTTCACTCTCCGTTGTCGCGCAAAGAGAGTCGCTACCACAAAGCTCCAAGTTACGAGTATGCACCACATGAGCGCTATGAGTATATAGAAGACCAAGATCTTTATGGGGACCAGTATCGACAGCGCGTTGAATACGTACCAGTTAGGTTGGGAGAGCACAGCTCTCTAGAGCGAGGACGTTACGTCATAGCTCAACCACTGGAACCTAGGCCGCAACCAGAATACGTACGTATTGAGCGAGGATATGGTGAGCAGCCAGTCTTTGAGCGTAATGTACAGCTCTACCACGAAGGTCCACGAGCATACCAAGTTCGAGAAAATGGGGATGCTCCGCCCCCAATGCACGGCTATCGATACTAATCCTATTCGAAGATCACATCTGTGATCAGTTGTTGCAGCTTCGTTCATTGCGCCCGCACGTCTCTGCTTGAATTCAAAGGTTTCTGTGAAGCGTTGCCATATTTTTCTCAGCTGATGGTTTTTGAATAGCTGCTTGGGAAGGAGAGGATAAGCAGCATCAGCTTACTATAGAGCGAATGTCGTGGACGCTGGGCTATCTTTGATTTGTTTCGTCTCATTCAAAGACGCAGGTTTTCTATCTTCTGCATTATTCTTCTCCCAAATGGTCAAAGCAGTCTCTTCAACCCATTCACAACGCATCGCTGTTGGTTTGGATCTTAAAGCTGTGTACTTTCAAGTCCTCAAGAAGTACAATCACTGGCACAATCATCGCTTTTCTGACGCCAATGGGATGCTGAAGTTTAGCACTGTATACTGTGAGGTTCATGCTGCTATATGCAAATCTCCGCATGAAGTACATGTTATCTATGTATCATGTGCTCTTTCCTGTCCAATCTCACTCGTATATCTATCTGGTTGGAATGATGGAGTCATGGAAGGATCATGGTCACTACTAAAGTCTAGACGAAGAACGAACTGTTGGCGCGATTCATGAACGGTTCCTGCTGATCTGTAGGCCGTCGAATAGAGCAGAATGAAGACAGTCTCAGTTCGCCCGTTTGATATAAACATTTCGTCTAGTCAATAGGGCACCAAACGTAGCTCTACTGATTTCACCACTGCTCATGTGACACGTTGATGGCCAATGAACTAACTCTATTGCCTGAAGAAGTTGACAAGTAAACAGCCCTCACATGAGGATTTTGTTGGCGATGACATGCGGTGTATATATGTTCAAGGTCCCCCTAAGTAGAATAGGGATACTCATATCCAACCCCATTGCCGCTCACCTCTCACTGCTGCATTTGACCGTATATAGTACTAAATTAATCTCAGCGAGGCTGGCTTACTCCTTGGTTCACGTGCGGCAGTATCAAGTAATAGGGGTGAAAGCGAAGATTCATAGATTAGTCAGTAAGCTGAAGAGTGTTACCAGAATAACCAGCCCTGCCTTATTATAGTTTTCTGCAGGTAGGTAATGCCCCAGTTAAAGTACTCGCGAATTGGTTGTGGTACTGACTTATAAAGCACCCAGTAGCACTATCTACAGTCTACGGACAGAGATTGTCAGTCGAGGTCATTACGCTTCTGTCTTTCGAGGGTCAACGATGGACACCGCGCACAAGGCTGACATGGGCGTAAGGGAGACCCGACACCCGGGATCAGAGAGGCAAGAGAATGGGAACGGAGAAAAAGAACTCATATCCGGAGAGAGTACCCCCTCGGATGATTCCTTGCAAGGTTTATCGGCCGAAGAACTGCAATCAAGAACAGCTTATTACAACCGTGCCTCAGAAAGGTCGCTGAGCCACATCGAAGCGAAGCTTATATATCAAAGGCATCGGCGAGAGACTTTGCAACAGGATGCGGAAGCTTGTAATCCTCTTGCTCGAACGAGGACACTCTCGTCTAATTTCGAGGGCGACCTTGGTGGACTGAGTCGGAATACCAGCAGAGCTTCGCGCGGAAGTGGCCTTGGCTACACAGCTTTGCCAAACATAGATCCTTATTCTCAGAGTGTGGATGCACACTCTCCAGATCTGAATGGGCCCAATGCTTATAGAACCCTGTTTGATGGAGGGAGGCAAGAGGACCCGTTTGCTGCTGTTGATGGCGGAGATAGCATGCACAGCGCTAGCGCCTTCGATCTAGGGACGCAGGCTTCTGGAAAGGCAAGAGACGGTTTAGACATTACTCCAGAGCTCAATGCTATATTTGTCAACATCAAGAGGGTATTGGACATTCGGCGAAAATACATTCGACTTTCGTTGCAAGGGCCGAAGGACAATCCTAAGGATAGCCCAGATTGGGGCATATATCCTTCACCACCGAAGCCCGTATGGGATGACGTCAAGAACCGGCCTATAGGCGTTGAATCTGGTGCAAACAGTTTAAGTAATAGCAAACTTCTACCATCGGAACAAGATGAAGCACTTGGGCCTCTGTTTTCATCGAGCTCTGTTACGGGAGACAATTTGCAGCAAGCAATGCCGTCACCCACAGCGAAGAAGAGGAAAATGGGTCACGACATTGGTGAGGACTTCGAAATGGCAGATCTCTTGCCGTTACCAGGAGCAGAAAGAGAGACCGCCTTTAGACTTGACCAAAGTAGTATCTATCAAGTCTACAAATCTGCCGAGGCGGAAACACCTATGCTGCAGGTACCAACATTGCGTGAATTCTACATGGACCTAGATGAAGTTCAGGAAGTAGCCTCTGACGGACCAACGAAGAGTTTTGCATTTCGTGAACTTGAAATCTTGGAGGGACGCTTCACTCTACATACTCTAGAGAATGGCTATCAAGAGACAGCTGACTCGAAAAAGGCGCCTCATCGTGATTTTTACAACGTGAGAAAGGTGGACACGCACGTACATCACTCGGCTTGTATGAATCAGAAACACTTGCTAAGGTTTATAAAGAGCAAGATGAAGAAGTCACCAGAGGAGACTGTAATGTTTCGAGATGGAAAGCACCTAACCCTTAGAGAAGTATTTGAGAGTATCAATCTGACCGCGTATGACTTGAGCATTGACACCCTCGATATGCATGCGCATACCGACTCTTTCCATCGATTTGACAAATTCAATCTTAAGTACAACCCGATTGGAGAGTCGAGACTACGTGAGATCTTTCTCAAAACCGATAACTACATCCAAGGACGTTACCTGGCCGAGATCACAAAGGAGGTCATTGCCGACCTCGAGTCAAGCAAATACCAGATGGTAGAATGGCGTATCTCAATCTATGGCAGGGCGATTGATGAATGGGATAAGCTGGCCGCCTGGGTCGTTGACAACAAGCTAATTTCGCACAACGTTCGGTGGCTTATACAAATCCCCAGACTATACAGTGCCTACAAAGCCGCCGGTCGCATGAGCAACTTTGAACACGTCATAGTCAACATCTTCCAGCCACTATATGAGGTTACCCAGAACCCCCAAAGCCACCCAAAGCTCCATGTATTTCTGCACCGTGTAATCGGTTTCGACAGCGTGGACGACGAGAGCAAAGTAGAGAAGCGGCTGTATCGGAAGTTTCCATCCGCGAAAGAATGGGATACAAAGCAAAATCCTCCATACACATATTGGATATATTACCTGTTCGCCAACATCGTCCCTCTGAATGCCTGGCGAAAGCAACGAGGTTTCACGACTTTCCTGCTCAGACCTCATTGCGGGGAAGCTGGCGACCACGATCACCTGGCTGCTGCTGCGATATGTTGCCATAGTATAAGCCATGGGTTACTGCTCCGCAAGGTTCCCATACTCCAATATATCTTTTACCTTGAACAAATAGGCATCGCCATGTCTCCTCTTAGCAACAATGCTCTCTTCCTCGCATATGAGCGAAATCCGTTTCTGCAATACTTTCGACGTGGTCTGAACGTATCTCTATCTACAGACGACCCATTGCAATTCGCCTTCACGAAGGAGCCTCTTATAGAGGAATACTCAGTAGCTGCACAGATCTACAAACTTGGTGCGGTGGATATGTGCGAGCTGGCCCACAACTCGGTAATCCAGAGTGGTTTCGAACATCAGTTGAAGCAGCGGTGGCTGGGGAGTACTTATCACCTCCCAGGGGTAGAGGGCAACAACGTTGACAAAAGCAATGTACCAAGGATAAGGGCGAGATTTCGACAGGAGACGTTGGAGATGGAACACGCGCTGTAAGATGGTTCTTTCTCAAACTATGTAGTTAAACTAATCGTTGTCTTGCAGGATCCAAAAATACGCCGGGCCACCTCATTTGGAACAAAGCATGTCTACTATTCATCTACCTCCTTCTGCACAAAGCTATCCTTCCCATGGCCCTCCGTCCCCTACTGCCTCAATGCGGACAAACCCCTCCACCACAAGCCTCCGCGCCGGCTTCAACCATACCAATCAGCCCCAGAATTACCCAACAAATGCAGGTCTCTCTCACTCAGCCCGTCCGCAATCTCAAACAGCGCATGTCCGAACATCATACTCTCACACGGACATGAAAGGCTTGCAGCAGGATGCATCCCGGGAACCAAAGATATTCCCTGGTATCGTACATGAGCGGACAAGGAGAAACAGCGTCAGGCAGGGGAGTGTATCCGATAATGATATGGAGGCTTCGGGTGGGAATTTGAACGCCATGTCGAGGCCTACTTTGAATGAGGAGTCGGAGGACAGTGAAGGAGATCCGTTCTAATGCTGGTATTGGGGCGGTAGGTGGTCATTGCGAAGGGCGATCGGGATTATGCAAGGAATTATGCCATAGGGAAAAACTTCTTGCATTCGTTGTTACTAGAGCGGTTAATATCCACGCAGTAAGTCTGATCTGATGTATAATTTTCACTATGAAGCTGTGTAATAGCATGGAAAAAATCCATACCCTTTGCACCCTTGTCTAAAAGTCTACAACCTAAAAGATGCGTGTGGGATCGTTGTTATTCTTGGCCACATTTTCCGAGTCTCCGTACACCCCCTCCCCACAACAGCACCGAGCATAGAAGGAATAGATACTTTGTGCCGGGTCAACGAATGTTGACGAGTCCATATTCTTCTGGTGCCAGTGAGCATTGACGCATAATACACTTTATACAGGAGAACGTGACAGAAGATTATACAAGGGCGACATGAAGATTCTCGACAACAACAGACTTTGCCTTTCAGCTTAGTCGGTTTATATTGTCTATATCATAATAGCAGCATTTCTCATAACCAACTAGCTTACATAGCTTGAAGTGCATTCGGGTTATGAGCGTTTCTCATCTCCTGCCCAGTTCGTTGGCTTGTTGGTTCTTACGCTCCTGGCTTGTAGTTTTGTTTTTGGTAATGGAAAATTATAGTGGTGCAGGCAGAGTGGTGGACTATATTTAACCAAACGCTGCTTCTTTTTTACCCCTATTCATTCCTCCAGTCCCCAAACCGAATATTTGGGAATAACAATATCGTCTTACGATGTTGGAGTCGGTTACAGCATTCTCAATTTTGGTATCAGAAAAATCGTTATTACGATCGCCAGTACCAACATCCTTCCAACTAAAACTACCACTCATCGACCCCACAACTCTGGTATATTACCCGCCTTCAAAATCCTATCCTATCCCTCGATGACCCATCCATTACCCAACAATCTCAACAGGCTCCCCACTCATATCCATATCCATATCCTTATCCTCAACCTTGAACTTATCACCCAACCACCCAACTCTTACCCCCTCTCTCTGCTCCTGCTTCCGCTCTTCCCGATGCCTCAGCTCACCAAGTACTGCGGAAGTTGTTCTCACTTCTGATTTCATCGATTAGGGGGCTTGGAGGTTGGTTGAACAGTTCATTGTTTGGTTGGATGGATGGACTGTAGCCTATTTTTATGAACGGGGATTGGTGGTTATTATGTTTGTTGTTTTCTTGCAGCTGTTTTGGCAAGCGGAGAGGGAAAGTGGGGTCGGCGGAGACGGGACGACGAATGACTAGGGGACTAAGCCGGGTGCGAGAGCGTAAGACCATGAGAGGTGTTCGATTCGTTTCCCCCTCTAATTCTCATCATTTCTCCGTCTGCCCCGTCTCACACTCGTGCACGCAAAAACAAAAATAAAAATCGGGGTTTTGATAAAGTATCAGAAGGTTCAAGGGGATTAAGCAAGATCGGCGTGGAGGAAGAGAAGGCGGTGAAGTATGAGAATGAAAGGTAAAGGGGGGCAGAGGGAAGAAACTCAGGGGCTGTGATTAAACAGCTATATACTCTTAAAAAAGTGGGAATCTTTGCGGATTGGCTGCTTGGTTGTTTGTCTGGTTACTAATTAGTAACATGTATCTATCTTCAACCAGACGTACACGATCCATGTCCCTCAAGCTCCCTCCGCGAACAGACCTCAGAGCTCTTGCTTGAATCCGCCCGTGCTACCTTCCTATCCGTTGTCTACAAGCGTATCAACATCCTCTCATAAAGAGCAAGACTGATCCCTCATCTAGTCATCTTCAATATCATCATCACTGAGCCACAACTTCGTCACCACTCCATCAGGCAAACCCGCCGCCGCCACCTTCTCCACATTCCTTTCAGAATCTCCTCCGCCCTTCGCTACCCGTGGCTTTGAGTTTGGATCGGAAATCTCAGTGTCGTCTTCATCAGTGGCCTTCTCTATACCGTCGATTTTCGTGATTCTCTCTAGCTCGCTGTTACCGGGTAAAATTTTGGCCGTGTAGGGTAGTCTTTCGAGGATTAGTTCGTCGTGCGTCGAGGAGATGCCGGTGCGGAAGGGTTCTGCGTGCGGTTTGTTTTGGTCGGAAGGGTTTTCGTTCATGGGCCTGTGAGCAGCAGCTTCGTGATTTCCTGTTGAAGATAGAGATAGCCCTGGTTCTGCCCGGCGACGCTCATGCCACAAGTCCACAAGGCTTTCAATCTCGTCCCGCCGCCTACCCACCCTCATACTCGACGGCCAGAACATCTTAAACACGTCTCCCCTCCCCTTGGCACCTGCATCCGCTGCACGTCTCTTCACAGGATAGGGCAGTTCAAAAAGCAACCCCCTTACTGCAACATGAAACGCAATCTCGTCTTGCCTTAGGGAATCTGAACCACGCCCGGAACTATTGAACCTGACGGCTCTGTCTAGGCTGAGAAGGTCGCTATCGGACAGTGCATCGATGCAGCCATTGAAGGAGTCGGTGAAGGACGGGGACTCACAGGAGAGGATATAGTTTTCGTGGAGCGCGGCGATGAATGTGTTTACGTCGGTGCCTATTTCATTGAGTAGCTCATCTACCAAGATCTGCGAGACCATTGGCCGATCATATCGCTGCAAGTGCTCGGAAGTTTGTGGGAGAAAATCCGCCGCTGGAGGTGCCTCCCGCTTGTTATAAACCACCTTGCCCACGGCATGAAAAATACCCAGACTAGATTCCCTCTGAGTGACCATCTCCAAGCTTTCTCTTTCCAATTTCGTAAGCGTGGATACACCTTTCCTCCCTTTAGAAGAAACCCTACCACCCCAATCATCTCCATCATTTGCTCTCAAACATAAAAATTCTAACGATCCGATAGCGCTACGTACATCACCTACCTCACCTAGCCTTTTGAGGGTCGAAGGACCCGGAATGCGCCTTCTACCGGAGCTTCTGGCCTCTTTTCGAACTACCAAATCGAGGGCTTTTGTAAGTAAAGTTGCGGCAATGGGATTGAATTCAATGGTGGTAGAGCTAGGATGAGTTGCTATGTCTGAGCCAAGGAGCCGATGGGCGGTGAAGCTGTCATCTGAAGCGACTGTGGCGTTTTGGCGGGTTTCGGTGATAATTATGATGATGGGAGTGACGGCGTTAGTCCTCGGACTGGCGGCGAGGTGCTGGAGGATGTTGGAGCGGAAGGAACGAAGCGCAGTAGATGCGCTCATGAATGTGGTTGGGAATTCTTCGAGGAGTATAATACTTTTCTTATTGCTCTCGGGTAGTGAGCTTGGGCACGCTTGTGTTGGATAGTCTCCAGATGGTCCACCGCCAGTAAGCGTCAGGCTACCAAACTTCCCACTTCGCCCAAGGAAATCGTCAAAATAGGCGGACATTGAGACATAGCCTCCAGAAGAATAGTCCGAGTTTATCGGATTCGTCCATTCTGTAACCTCGAAATCCATTGCAGTGGCCAGAGCAGATATTGTAGCAGTCTTGCCAGCACCTGAGGGTCCCTTGAGGATCAATAGTCGCTTGACAGATTTAGCATATCAATGCCCCAGATGACAGATAAGCACATATACCTTTCGTTCTCGACCTAGAAATGCTTGTTCCAGCCAGAGTCTAACATCTGCCACTTTCTTCTTATGTACCACCAGCTCTTCTAGACCTGTAGGCGCATATCTGTCCGCCCACGGCCGTAAGTCTGTCCTTTTGTCTGTAGCTATTGCCTGGCTCGAAGCCTCCTTCCCAGGAACCCTGCCCGCTCTCAGAAATCTTTGACTCCCTATCGGCGGTCTCGCTGGACCCGTTGAAACAGCCCGATTCGTACCAGGCACCACAAGCCCTCCTGGATGACCAACTGTAGATGTCGGGCCATCATGCGCGGACGACAGTCGCTGTAGCTCCTCTTCTAACGAGTCATCTTCAATGAGGTCCTCTTCATCTACATCTACACAGAGTTTTTCTATCGTTGGCTGAACCTCCTCCTTCCGCTGTTGTACTCGGTTTGCGGCATTGAAGTACGCATGAAGGGACCCTCTTTTCTGGGCTTCCTGGATGCGTTTGGTCTTGTGGGGAGGGTCTTCCGATGATGAGCTGGCGCTTGCTGGTGTTGCAGGAATAGCGGATCGCGACTGTGGAATCTTACATTGCTTAGTCCGAGATCTGGTAGGCAGACTTCTGTGTTTAGTACGATTGTGACTGGCTAGTCTCACATGAGCCTTAGATTGTGATATACTTGCAACAGTGGGAGAGTCTCGGTATTCATCAGAAGGATCTGTATCCTCCTCTTTATCGGAGCTGACAACAGTACGCCTCTTCTGCCTCTTTGATGGCGGTGGAGCCATGCCATATTGTGGAGATGGAAGTCGTTGATTTACTCCAGATGTGGACTAGCCTCTTTCCCCAACACTTGGCTTGGGGCATTGCACCATGGATAATCGATCAGACGCTTAAGGTAGCTTTTACGAAGTAACTATACAAGAGCTGATCAGAATACATCTCGGCTGGTAGCATGTCCATTGAAAGCTCGCTTGATTTAGTTGCCGACTACTACGAGTAGATATCTACTCTAAGCTCCTAAGGTATGAAGCGCAAAGGAACTGCCTTGTCTTAGCAAATTCGTAAGGAAGATCCAGAGTTCCTGTAAAAAGCTGGAGAACAAGCCGTTTCTGCAGATATCGTAACACAACCGTTGTTCCTTCAGCCGCATGTACCTCCATATCGTCCACCAGCTTACCAGAATCCTGCATCTTTCATCCCCCTATCGCTTGTCCTTGTGCCAGATCCGGCCTTCGGCCCCTTGTTGTGGTAGCCAACAGCGTCAATCCTCGTCACCAGTTCTTTTGTCACAGAGCTCAGGGCCTTTACAACACCTGTGCTGACGATGTCCTTGGGTTCCCACTTAGTCAAATATCCAATCTCGAGTTTTTCGTTCTCTTTGAGGATCGCGTCAGCGGCTATGGAAGATATAGAGACTTCCCAGAAAAGCTTCCCTTGGATGGCCATATCCAGCTGAGGTTTGGCAGAAGCATGATATTCCTGTCTCTTGCCGGTCATTTGCCAGACTCCAAGATCTTGCACCTCTTTGAGATGAAGGCGGATATCGGGGTACAAGGTAGAGCGATGAGAAGTCTCCCGACAAAGCATGATTGAGCGAATGCGGAGTTCTGTGGAGGTCGTCTTGGTGAAAAGTCCGAAAACTGTGCCATCTGAGGACGGAGAGATCTGAAGGTTCGCCGCGATTCCTTTCGCTTCATCGTGGTATTTCTCATCGAGCTGCTCGTATGAGGTAACAGAAAGTCGAGCATCCCAAACTCTCTTCGGAAAATGCCAATTCAAGGTACCAACGAGGTTGGGGGCGCTCCAGGCATTGAATTTGCCCTCTTCGTCAACTTCCACAAACAATTCTTCGCCAGACTTCGTCTTGCATAGAAAGTGATAAGTGACTTTTCGCAAGCAAGGCTCTTCATCGAAGAGTGGTCGACCGGATGGTAGCTTCACGGTCACGATGAAATCAGCGTCAGCCGGGGAAGCAGTGAGCCTGCATATCACGTTAACTTCAATCCGTTGGACCTTCGAGTTTCCCTTTGCGGCTAGAAAACAAACTCACATTTCCGTGAATACAGTTTCTAGCTTGCCAGTTCCTTGAATTGGGAAAACTCTAGGCCACTGACTGGGAGAGAAAGGCTGCTTCTTGAACTCAGCAGACCCGGTCTGATGATTGATCAAGATTCGCCCAAGGTTGGCCCGCAATTTGACATGCCCAACATGGGACCGCGTACATTGGAGGATTTGTGATGCACTCGACTCAAACGATCGAAGCAACGCGGTGTTCCCAGACCCCACCTGATTTGACGCTTTCTGCTGATTCATCGTGTGCCGGATCTGACGAGTCTCAATCTCATTGACTTGCTGGAGTTTCTCTTCGATACCGAAGGGTTTGATGTTCTGCTTACCCTCAGCCTTTGATGGCTGCTTTGGCGGCTCATGAAGATTTTTGGGACCATCGGGATCAAAGCCCAACAATAAGGTATTCGTGTGGACATTTGTAACAGTCTGCGCTTCCCATTCGGCTCTGGCATCCTGATGCCCCTCACTGGATGCCGCAGATGGGTCTGGCATGAAGGGCGGCTCGATAGGGGGAGGAACAAGAGGACGATTGGGAACCAAAAACTCCACAATTGATGGCTCTGTTGATGCTGAGTCCTCATTTCTCCGATCATCATACTCTTCTCCTGCTTTCGAGCCCGACTTCGATGGGCTTCTAGACGAGCTGGCTGAATTGTCAGGGATCACCACCGACTGTGTCACATTTGGTAGGTCTTGGATACCTTTGGCTTTGCGGGTTCTGATGTGCCGAATTCGACCTATCGGTGGATCAGGCTTGATATTCACCTCTTCAGCAGTAACGCCAACTTGTTGGGGTCCTTCAATCGGATCTAAAGGTGCAAAAGGATTATCGGCGGCAGCAGCACTTTGCTCTACCCATTGATCAACCGTACGAATTGTGGGCTTTGCCGGTGTACCATTCGATCCTTCATTAGTCCGAGTTGCTGCTCCAGGTCCGTACTTGTAAATATCTGCTATGTAGCTCCCGTCTCCGAATGACTTGTAGGGTTGATTATCCCAAAGTCGACATGCTACACGACTTGACGGTCGTGGTCGGACGCTTGGCTGCAAAGAATATCCATCCTCTGGGACTATCTCGATAGAAAGGTAATTTGGAAGGAGTTTCACATGAGGCGAGGTAGCCGAAAACAAAGTGGTACCGAGCTTGCGAGCTAAAGAGTCTTTCAACTGGACCATTTGCAGCAAAACATCCAAGTCTCCTTCTGGAACGTAAAATTCGAATATCCAACTCATGCTCATTCGGAAAACCTTCGAAATTAGCACGTCGAATATATCATGAAGGTTATAACTTACGAAAGAATTATTGAGGACATCTAATTTGGTAACCGCTGTGTCAACATTCTGTTCACTTTCGCCTCGCACAACTACGTTCGTTCCATCCATTGCAAGCTCTACTCGACAGTTGGTAACGTTTCCGATATTATTCAAAAGACCAGCACCGAAGTGCAACCCGATATTGGTGCGTTCGTTCGCGACCATGGGCTTCCAATTCTTGGTGATGCTCTCATGGTTGATGAGGAGTTGATCAGCACCATCCGTGTTGTCGGATTTATCAACCTTGGCTTCAATAAGCACCATATCCAATTTTGCATCATCTGGATCGATCCCAACTGATTTACGGTGCGTGCCTGGTAGTCGCTTGATCCTTGTCTCCTAAAAGAATCTGCTTTAGTACTGAACGATGTAGAGGACATCTGATGGCTGACCTCGAACATATCAAGCTCTCTATCAAGCTCGACCTGGATGTACTTATGAAGCACGTCGATGAAAACCAACAAGGCTTGGTCGTCTCCTTTTGCGCACTTGATGACGAATTGCTGCAGCAAAGTCAGCCAAAGACTTGAACTCGGAAAGCTTGCAGCACCTACGTTTCCATCATGTTCACACTCCGCTTTGCGAGCAGCTATGGATGACCTTGATCGAGCACGTTAATGGACACGTGAAGAGGGTGTTCAGACGAAAACTTACTCAAATTTCTCTAGAACATCATGTTTCTATAAAGACCTGTAAGCCATCACTAGACACGTGCAGATCTTGGGCGACTTACTGCTGCATCACTGAACGTGTACAGTGATGCAAATACATGGGTAGTGCTCTCCTCCGTCGCCATGATGGAGTAACACTACAGACTTTGTTGATGACTTGCGCGATCTAGGCACTCGCTCCTGCTGCGGCAAAGTGCCAATGACAGGAAGTAGTCTCAAGATCTACTTGTAGGCATGTGGATGCAACGAGGAACGGACGAAAAGGTGGTTGACAGGAGATGAATGCTGTGGATGGATGGATGGAAGGTCGCTTAACTACTTTGGTGAAGTAGAAGAGTGAAGAGATGAAGCGTGATCACTTCGTGGATGTGTTGACGTAGGTAACCGAAAAGGGAAATTGGGCTTGGCCGGTAGCCGAACGGAAGGCAACTGGTAGAATTGAAAAGGCAAGGTAACGGATCAAACAAAGGAAAAAGGAAGGCCCGGTTCGAAGCTGTACAAAGAAATTGTACCTCAGGTACCTTAAGTTGGTAGGTACTCTTTGTGTAAGCTACCTCGGCGTCTATCTTAGATCACTAGACAACCTCACTGTTTGGAAATTCTACACTGTCTTTTCGATGAGCTTGAGAAGTTGTTAGTGTTGCTCTAATTTATATGTTTGCTTGACTCTTGACGAGGGATTGCGTGCTTGGCTTCGAATCTTTGTGAGACCTTGCGAGGCGGGGAGGCAGAAGAGATCAGACTGTCCACAGCGAGGTTATGGCTCCAAGCTAAGATGATGAAGAAGTAGAATAGTTTCCGAGACCGCTGCGTGGGATATCAGCGCAAGCAGGTAGGTCAATTACTGTTTGCTCATGCATTCAACCATTGTAGAGTAAGGTAAGTAAGCACATTAAGCTCCGTCAGCTAGGTACGGGAAGCAGGTGTCTTACATGCCTCTATGGAGATTCCTTCCATACTCATCCCAAACACCATTGCCATGCAGATAGGGGTATCATGACATCGTGACCAAGCCTTGTTACTCCCCAGCAGAACCAGCTTTGTTCGCACTCACCCAGTGCTCCTGACGTCCCTGTGAACATTGACAACATACTTCATCTCTCCAAGCACAGTATTCATTTCTTGAAGAGCCAGTTCGTTGGCAATATCGTTCCTTTCGGCCCTCTCCCTCATCTCTCTAATCGAGTCCTCCTTCTCGATCTTGTAGACTTCGAAGTCGTGGAATAGCTTCTCATTTGCTTTCTTCGTCTTCTCGCCTTCCTGCCGAAGCTGCTCCGCAATGACCTCAAGCTGTGTCAGCTTGCTCTTGTCCTCCATCACCTCATCACTAAGCGTGTTGAGATCTGCCTTGAGCTTCGACGTTTGCCGTCCATAATTCTCCTCTAGACCTTTCCAAGATTTGGAGAGAACTTCGTACTGGGTGGTCGCTCTCTTGCATTGCTCTCGTTCCTCCGCCAACTCCCTCATGAGCTTCTCCACTGCTTGATCGCGCTCTACCCGTGTCTCTTTGATCTCCTTCTCAATCTTTTCTCTCCTTGATCTCTCGGCTTCGTGATCTAGCCTCAGCTCCTCGAGTTTTCTCTCTCTCTTCGCTAACACAGTCTTATCCATTTCGTGCATTGATATTAGGTTTTCGTTCGATACACGTAGAGTTTGTAAAGCTGATCGTGCCGATTCGCTCCTTTTAGCCTCTTCGTCTAGTTTGACAGTAGCAAGATTCTTTTCGCGCTGTAGACGGTCGTTGTCACCCATAAGGCGCTCAATGACACGGCCTGATTTGCCGGTTGTTGCGCGACCGATGGCGGAGGACCATGCTGGGTCGCCATTTGCACTAGCAGGGGTATTCGGAGTCGATGAAGCTTGGGAGAGGCCTGCATCCGAACGTGGCGATGATGCGATGTTGTTGGGATGCATTGGCTGCTGCCTCGTAGGAGTCTCAGCAGGACTAGGTGTCGGAGAACCTGCTGAGGCCGCAGGAGAACCATTGTTCTGCTTAGTTGCCGAAGCTGGATCAAGGAAGAGGTTGTTAAAACCGCTTAAGCTCATGGTGGGCGAGAAGACCTCGTCAAACTGTAATTTTGGAGCTTCTGCACAGGCGTGAGTGAGTGATTTCTTTCTAGATATAATCATAGACCGCACAAAGCGGCGAAGATTTGGCATGACAAAGGAGGACGAAAGACAATAACTTTGATATTACGCAGAGGGGACATACCTGAACGTGTTGCTAATCTGTATGTCCTCAGCTGTACCAGATCAGTCTGAGGACTTGCTTGACGTGATTTCATTGCGAATTTCGCGTCTCGCAATCTCGCTCTAGATTCGTTGGCGGTAAACCGTAAGGCTTAGCCTTCTTCATGAGCGACGACGCTCTAGCTAGCATGAAAGTCTTCAATATCGGTAAAACTGAATAGAAAGAGTGTGAGAGAGCTGTCGCTTGATGTGCAGGAAGAAAGTGCAATATGTATCAATCTACAACTGCCCTACGAATCAAGGTTCGGCATCTAGCATACTAGCGGTCGATCATTGGCATGGGTTAGAATCACGCGATGCCATTAACAGTAAGGCGTCTTTTAGAGAAGGCTGAACTCGCTACGACTACGAGTATCAAGGGACAATGGTCGCTGGCAGGGGAATGACAGTTCTCTCCTATATATCAACCGGGCATGGCGAATGTGGAAAGAGCAAAACAAAAGATAGATAGTTGACAATTAGCGAAGGCTTTCATGCCTTTCCTTTCTTTCCCCCTGATCGTTTAAACTCAGCCCCTCTTCTACTGCTTCGAGTCCGTGGTTTTCCTTGCTTCTTCCCAGACCCTCCCATTTTCATTGTTCCCTTTCCCTGCTTGCTGCTCGCCCGATAACCTTCAAATACCATCAGTTCTTGTGGTTTCGCCATCTCACCCACCTTGCCCTTCCGTACTGTCTTTCTGTCTCTTGTACCGTGGATTTGTGCGGCTCCGGCACGGCCCAGAAGTTTTCCAGCGCGACCTGATAGTGACTGGGCTTCTGAAGATACTTTTCGCGTAAAGGTTCCTGTTGGTTTGATCGCCATACCCACTGTGACATGGCGCTTACCCTTGTCTTTGCTGCTCGCAGTCTTTCTGATGTTCTTTGCCCTGGTGACCCTCAAGATTCGAGGCAGCATCGGAGGGAATTTCTTCTCATTGTACGATAGCGCCTTCTCTACTGCATTTGCGTCCTAACCACCACGTGTTAGTCAATTGTTAGTATATAGCGATCTAATAACTAACACACCTGAAATTGAACGTATGCAAATCCTTTGCCCACCCGAGTAGTCTTGTCCCTGACCACCCTGACGCTTTCCAAAGTCCCAGCTTTGCCGAATTGTCTCCACAAGCCTTCTTCGATGTCTGCTGGTTCTTTCGCTTTCCGTGGCCGCTTGTGGTTTTCTTCGTCCTCGGCAGCGTCAATCGTACTCATGTCGTCCACGAACCCAAGGTTCCCAACGAAGACGCATCTACGATGATCTTGTTTGGCTGGATGAGCAACACTATCTACGCGCAAATGTCGATCAAGAACAACCGTGCCATTTAGCTTTTTGGTGGCCTCTCTGGCGGCTAACTGGGTTGAATAGACGGCATAAGCATTAGTACTTTTGGTTGTAGAATCCATAAGCTCCTTCTTAGCGTAAGCGGTTTTCTTTGGGACTCCGGTGCTAGAGAACGCAGTAGAGCGAAACCGAAGAGAATCAACTTTGTGGAGCGTATCCTCTTCTGGGAGAGATGCTAGGAAAGACGCAAGATGATCAAGTAGAGTTTTCTTTGCAGTCTTGGATTTTATGGCTAAAGTAGACACATTCGCCAGAAAAATCGTTCGAGATGCTTTTTCCAACTCCGGATCTTCTTTTGTTGCTTTGGATGTAGCTAGACTCTCGTGCTGAGGTGTTTCAATATCCGAACTCCTTTCTCCATGACCGGTATGAGACTGCGCCCTTTCTGGCTCAGAGACTCTCACACTTGAGGAACTATCACCGCCAACAGCGCTAGACTGCTTCTTCTGGCGCTTATCAGTCTTTCCATTTCGCCGTATCTCGTTCTCCCTAGCTTCTTCCTGCACTAATCGGTGCATGTACCTCCCTTCTACATCATCCCCGTCGTCACTCCTCTTCCGCTTTCGACTCTGTTTCCCATCCGGCCGGGAACCAGAATCTACGCCATATACAGCACTTGGATTGTTTTCATGGCTATCCTCGATGCTGTCAGTGCTGTCTGCTTCTTGAAGAGCATCAGTTACTTCCGGGGCGCTTGGTAGTCTAGGAGCTGGTGTGAGGCCTGAATTAGATGTCTCTGCAATTTTTACCGGCCCAAGCTACAATGTATTTAGCACTTAAATTTCCAGCACATGTTGTGCTCTGAGTACTAACACTGGACGCAAATAGCGAAGCTAAAGCCGGATCATAGCTATCAGAAATTGCATTGAACGTCTTCGTATTTTTAGTCGAGCTTGGGTTAGCTGATTCCATCTTACGCGACTTTGTCTTTGCCATTTCCAATCCCGTAAACGTTTGTTCAAACTTGTGTCTGAAAGTAAGCTATTGGTGGGACTTCGAATTTTGGGCATGGGATTAATTGTCGGCGAAAGGACATTCCGAAAGTCCGACTTATCGGTGAAGCTAGCAGGGATCATCAGAATCAGGAACTGAACTGTGTGGATCACGAACCAAACCCGCCAAACCACCCAGCACCAGCACCAGCACCACGCTCGTTGAGATACTACTCTGGCATGCTGTTCCCAAATACAAACAAGGCTGAATCATTCCAAGAAATAGCACAACTCTTTAGAAATTCCTCAATTCCACTACAACTTGTTTGAAGGACGTTCAACTCGTTACCCTACATCATCGGGACCAAACCACCTCCTCGTCTTACTCAACGTCCAACATTAACTCGCAGGGCTGGCTCGCTCAGTACCAACCAGTCAACTCCTACAACAAGCACCTGGCACATTTGCTTTCAACGACTTGACAGCTTCGTCCGGAAAGTACCAAGTGTCGCCCTTACTGGGGCGCCCACAAAGTAAGTCAAGGTCGCCCAACAGCAAACAACACTCGGCACAAATCATTCACTTGATAGGTAGCACTTCCCATTGCTAATATTTCCGTTCGTCTCGCAGGGTGCAAGCCTTTTCGATCCATCGAAGAAAACCGACGATCGTACAACTGCGCCCCATGCTGAAGTCAGGGCTCAATTGCCATTATCAAACATTATCGCCATGATGTCGACAAGCCCACAGTTCCCCCTTCACGACATATCATCTCAGGAAATTCATAGTCCAGCCCCAATGGTTGCGAACGGTGTAGGATCCGGCGAAGTGCGAACAAATGAGGGAGATGATCGGTCAAGTTCATTAAGCGACATAGAAGATCGCACAGCCAACACCGAGCTTGCGCTTGCTTCTCATAACATCCGTAGTGGTTCAGAAGCAAACGATACCGAGGCGGAGACCGAGCGTCTGGAAGACTCGCCTCAGAAAGTACGCAAGCACACAAATGTGGTGCTCAGTTCGTCGAGCGATGTCTATCACGAAAGCGCGAATGTGATCGAATGCCATGTGCTCTCCGCTAACGACAGCGCGCATCGGTCAAACCTTAGCGCTCCAGATGAGAGATGCCTTGCACGGGAAACGGACACCATTGATACTAGAATCGACCAGACCTCTGAAATATCGTCTTTGGAAGACTCAGGTGAGGAAATAGAGAGCTTGGTATCGCCATCTAGAAAGCGGAAACGTGGAAGCCCGCGAAGTGATAGCCGGAGCGAAGACGAAAGGATAGGAACGGTCTTGATGGGGAAAATCCAGTCAGCCTCGAGCCATACCCTTGTTCACTCTGACTTAGCAGACAAAGAATCAACGCTTGAAGCTTTCTATGCCGATAACGATCTGAATTCTGGTATCGGCAAAAGGGAGTATACTGATATCGGGGCCGAGACGACCAGCTTGCAGCACTTGTCACCTTCCAAATCGAAAAGCAAGAAGGGCAAGCGGAAGGGCAAGAAAACAAAGGACGAGGACCCTGACCACACCAATATCGCTATTTCCTACTCTGAAAGTCAGGTCGAGCATTTTGACAGGATGGAACACTTAGAGAGTAACGGAGAAGATGCGGAGATGGAGGACGTTGGTGATGGTGCTGAAGCCGATGTGGTTGCTAGAAGTGAAGAAGGACGTGAGTGCATCCCTACACATGATTGCCCACTTCCCCATTGGTTACATGTTGGGCTAGTGGCTAGACGTTCTTTTATTGACTAACTCCTTCGTAGTCATGAAAAAGAAATCGGCCATGGACTCTCTCGGCGCAATAGAAAAGTGCTTTGCAACACTCCGTGACAAGTCAGTCATATGAGACTTCCTTAGGTGTACCGTACAGGCTGACTCGACGTTGTGGATAGACTGTTTGACGAGCGACTTGGCCAGTACAATGACGAGCTAGCGATGTTCAATCAACCAACACCCAACCATCCGGAATATCTTGCTCAGAAAGAGGTTATCGATCGATATCGTGACGATAAAACTGACTATGAAGAAACCCTATTCAAGTATAAGCTTGCGGCGCTTCAAAGAAAAAGCATTGCGGAGAAAGCCCAGATACATTCGCAATACATGCAGACAGTCCGAGAAATCCGCGAGAGGAACCTGGAGCAGCTCAATAAGGAGTGGTATCAGATTCAAAGGGAGAGAAGAAGCTGCGAAGACAATGAGCCTGATTACATGTACAAGTTCCCCACGCGAAGATCGCAACAGATCCGGCAGCAGACAGCCTACAATACCGAAGTTTCTATTCTTTCTGGTGTCGCAAAATATGTTGGGTTTCCTGCAGCGCCCGATATCACGGGGGCGAGGCCAAGCGAGATCGACGACGACCTTGCCGTAATTGCAGCGGCGATGGGCGTAAGTTATCAGTAGCGTTCTAATTATGATAGATCTGTTACTAAGATACCTCTAAAACAGGCGAATACTCAGGCCTCTCATGGGATGCAGAGGCAACCATCGGCCCTGAGAGCTAACTCTTCATCTGCGACCGTGGGCTTTTCACGACAAAAACCTGCTGCTGAGGAACGTTTCTTAGAGCAGACTCCATGGGCCAACCCACAGCATCCTGCTCATCATCAACAGCATCATTCTTTACAACGACAGATATCTAATCTCTCGCGGCCTGCGAGTCCATTTTCCACACCCATAGGACAACGGCGCATTGTCGACCTAACTGTAGCGCATGGTTCAGCATCCACCATTGCTGAACCACAGTCGGGTCCCAGCTCGTCAATGGCTCCCACTCCAGTCACGGGCGAACATATGGTCAAGTCTGGACGACTCAATCAAGCATTCTTAGCTGATAGTAAATTGTCTACCACGCCGAGCAGACTCATCGAAAAGCCAACCAAGGGGCCTATGTCAGGTTCGATAGGTCCAGAACTGCCGAATGATAAATTCCATGCTCTTCCATTTGGCATATCGGAGCGCTCCGGTGCTTCAAGTAGTCTCAACAATCCATTACAAAATGTACCGAAAGATGCTCCGAAACCGCTATCTTCGAAGGAAGGCATGCCATTAAGCTCGCCGTCGAATTTTCCCACGTCATCGCAGATTCAATATCCGGTTATCAAAGATGAAGAATCTTCTCGACCGCCTCGTCGTTCGCCTGCACTGAATCATTACGAACCTCCCGACTCTAGAGAAATTGCTACAAATGGACACCAGGAGAGGCTTGGTGTATAGTAGTCTACCTATGCTGTCTCGATCTGTTTGGCGTTCCGGGAATATGCGAGGCTACTGATTTTCCACCTAAATGCGAGAATGATATAGAATGACGAGTTACTTTCGGTATGATCGAACGCAGCTGGCATGTCATGTCTATCTGCAAAGGGACTTTGCGATGAAAGATACCCCCTTTGGACGGAATACCCTGTTGTTGTTCTTCTCGGTCCATACTCCCAGGCTATCTTCAGATTCTTGTACTTGTAGATCAAATGTCTGCACTGTATCTGAACGTAAGCTTGTTACATTATATTCCAAGGCATTTCCTGACCAGTATTTGAATCAAGTAATTGCAGGTGGCAATCAGTCTGTGAGCCCCGTGCTTGGCAACAAAGCCTTACCACTTCCCAAACCATCCTCCCAAACCCCAGCCTATCACCATGACCTCTCAAATCCACCGCTCCAGCACCTACACCCGCCAAACCCCCAAAGCAGGGACTGGCGTGTTCGCCGCCAATGACATCGGACCAGGAGAACTGATTTTCCGCGTTGATCGTCCGTTGGTTTCAGCCTTGGACTCTCCGCACCTCAAGGATACATGCTACAGCTGCTACTTGTGGGTTCCGGAAAATCAAAGTGAGGATGAGGGCGAATATGATGGGGTTGGTATGCTGAAGTTGAAGGCATGTACCGGATGTAGGATTGCTAGGTATTGTGGTCAGGTAAGTTTTGGTGCTTGGTCCACTGCAAATACTACTTCTAGTTGGTTTCGGAGTTTCCAAGTACTATTCTGCATTAAGCATCTCAGCCGAATTATCATTACTTATATTATATATCTCTAATTTTGTCGCCATATGGTCACGCTTCTTCGTGCTACTGTTCTCCTTTCAGCCAAAAAAAACAAAATCTCGTTGTGGTACCTCGACTTATTGCATTGCGGATATTCTAGCTCATCAAGTACCCGACTCCACGAGTCATATGCTTTTCACTTGACAGCCTTTGTTTTACTACATCAAAGCTTACTTTCTTCCTATCAGGACTGCCAAAGTCAGTCTTGGAAGAGCCAGCATAAGTACGAGTGCAAGATATTCAAAAATCTCTACCCAAAAGTCCTGCCAAACACTGTCCGCATGGCGATCCAGCTTTTGCATCGAAGAAAGGCAAAGTCGCTGCCGGATAACCAGTGGCAAGAGTTCGTAGATCTGCAGTCACATATCGATGATTTCAAGGCACAGCAAACCCGAAACGACGAGAATCTTACGATATGGCAAACTATCGAGCTCATGAGCCAAGCTATCTTATCCTATTCCAGAATATATGAACCACTTGACACAGTTCAAGGAATCGTCGCCCGTGTGAGCAGCAGCCCATCTGTACACCGAATGCTCTCTGATTGACCCCTTCTGACACATGCACCAGACTCTCACCAACGGCCTTACCCACGTAACACCTACATATGATCCTCTTGGCCTCTGCCTTTCCCCCACCGCCGCCCATCTCAACCATTCATGTGAACCTAATGCCGTCATCGTCTTCTCCGGCCCCTCGCTGTCCGTCCGATCACTCGCACCTATTCAAAAAGATAACGAGATATTCATCTCCTACATAGACACTACTACCACCACTCCAATCCGCCAAGATGACCTCCAATCTCGTTACTTCTTCACTTGTACTTGCGAATCCTGCATGAATAAAACCACTTGTTCCCTTCCCGATACTCCACCATCATTGCTTTCTAGTCTTCCTGGGCCCAAACTTGCTGCTCTGGACGCTGAAGCTACAGATCTCTTAATGAAGGCCAAGTCATCATCCCCTACAGACGCAGTCCAGCTACTCGAAAAGGCCATGGCTCTCTTTACACCTCACAAATCCGTCTACCCCCTTCACCGTCAGCCCTGGGCTTCAATCCGCCACCAAACTATGCTCGTCAATATCACCCTGCAGAACTGGTCACTTGCCCTCACCCACGCTCTAAAAGCTTACTTCTACATTGATCCGGTGCACTGCCCTCAGACCTGGCATCCTGTGCGTATAGTCCGCAAATGGGTGCTATTCCGATTAGTGAGCCAACTTGCCTATCTGCAGAGTGCCGGACAGGTCAAAGAATTAGAAAAGCACGGCATTGACTGGGCAGTTGTGGGATGGGACCTGCTGAAGGAGGTAAGGAACGGGGCGCAGAAGAGTCATGGAGAGGATAATCTGTTTGTGAAGGGCGTGGAGCAAATGTATGCGCAAGATGTATGGAGGGAATTGGAAAAGAATGCAGGAATGGAAGTACTGGAGAAAGAATGGGGGAAGATGAGGACGGTGGCGGATGAGGGGGATTGAAGGGCAGGGCCATTTTCCCTTCTGAACCCTTCTGACAGCCTTGAAGGAGTCTGCCGGCCTTAAAGCGGACTTCTAGCGAGCGACGGGTTAAGGCCAGGGCTTGAGGGTAGGTGATGGCGTTTGGCTGAGCTGGACCAGAACAACATTCTCTAGATGGCAGTTGCTACCCCTCAACTGTGTAGCTACTTACGCGGAGCAAGCTTACAGTGCTGGTGGTGCCTGAGCTTCGAAGACTGGGTTGAACGGTGAGCAATATGCACAATGAATATGAAAAGTGAAGAGAGCGCGGCAACGTTCGAGGGGTGATGTGGTGTATGATGAATGTTCCTTCATTGACTTCAAGAATCATTCACTTCTACGTACCTTAGCCAATCACAGCCCGGTTGTAGTACATAGGCACGAGAGGGCCTGTTAATTGCTACTTGTAGCTCAACGGCGAATAGTAGTTCCGAACGCGTTGCGAAGTACTTGCCTTATAAGGCAGGTGTTAACACCATTCCATGTGAATCAAACACGTCTCGATTGTTTCAACTTGGGTAGCACTCTGCTGCAGTCCCGTGGGGAAGAAGCCTTGATAATGAGTGGATCAGGGTTCGTCTTCCCTCCCCCTCCTCCCCCACCTCCACAAGCCTCCTCGAGCTATCCTGCATACCCCACGAACCCACAACAAAATGGCTATGGCGGGAGGGGGAACAGAGGAGGTCGTGATCCTTCTGGGCGAGGTGCGGGCAACAGTAGACAAGGTTCAAGAGGAAACAACATTTGGAGTGGCGGTGGCTCTTCACGGGCTGACGGGCACTCATCAACGCGCAATGATGGGTACAGTTCACAAACAAGCTACAACGCAGCAGGCGGCTATCCTTTGCCGGAGTATCCCTCAGTCCAGCAGCCCCAGTACCCACCGAACGTGCATCAAGGCTACGGTCATACGCCCTCGCCGTACCCTGCAATACCATCATACCCCACACATCAGCATAGGCCCCCACCATTCTACGATGGAGCCCCACAGAGTGCACCCTATGGATATCACCCACCACCTCAAAGTACTCCATATCCTCCTCCACAGCAGCAAGATCACCGGGCTATGGACCGCAACCGTGGCAGTTCGGGCGGTCAGCCAGTATTGATGGGCCCACCTATACGGTTAGGATTTGATAGCGGATATCCGCTAGATACCCATCGATCGCCTGTTTTAGCTCAATCATACCCGCACCTAGCAGAAGATAGAGCACGCCCGTTCTATAATGATTCACGCGAAGGTAATAGCCCGCCCTATCGACAAAGTTCTCCAGGCAATTCTCGCTCTGCCCGAATTGGTTCCCCTAACTCATTTCAAGGTCAACGTAACCGCGGTCAGAAACGAGGGCATGCAGACGCGTTTGGCGGATCTAGAAAGAATAACCCAAAATCTCAAGTCGCCCCGGCCGTGCCTAGTTTCGGTATCCCTCTGCCCACCAAGCCGCCTGCACCTCAAGAGCCTGGAAGGAAACGGAAGAAGAAGCGTCGGCATAACCAACTGGGTCTGACGCCTAGAGCAGAGGAGCATGAGTCTAGTGAGGAGGAAGACGACGTGGATGAGGAAACCAAGCTTGCAGCTGCTGTTGGTCCAAGCTCAGAGGAACAACAGTAAGACTCGAACATCAACATGATTTAGGTGGTTTCACTAACAAATCTCCCAGACTGCAATTTACTTACAGAGGTCGAACGGCAACCCTTCAATCTTCGGCAGAAATTACTGCATTCATCGAAGAACGCAAGAAGCGCTTTCCTACCAAGGAGCGTATAGAGCAAGCAACGAGGCTCAAGCGAGAGAAACAGGAGGCGCAACGAGCAGCAGATCAAGCACGTAAGAAGGCTCTAGAAAAGCAGAAGGCCGAATTCAGAGAGAAACAAAACGCGGAAGCCAGAGAAGCCAAGGAGAAGCAGAAAATACAAGCCGAGACGGAAGCCGCTGAGTCTAAATCCAACAATGCGGTCGCAAAAGCCAAGTCTAAGGTGGAGAAGCTCCGCCGACAGCTTGAGAAACAGGAGAAGCGCATTGCTAAAGCAGAGGCCAAGGCGAGCAAGGCCAATACTAATCATGACAAGGATGAGCAGTCATCATTGCAGAATCATGTAGATACAGAGGGAAAGCCGGTGGGCAACAGTGTTAGTGCCAATGGGACGACTGTCGATGGTGCTAGCCAGGTCGCGCTTGATGTGATAAGTCTTGGAAAGACGGAAGAAGCGTCCTCTTTTGTAGAAGAGGATGCTTCAAAGATCAAAATGGAGGTTGACGAGGTTTCTAAGACGACCGTCAAGTCAGAAGTGATAGAAGAAAAGATCATCGAAACACGGACCGGTGTGCCTGATCCGCTGACACCGACATCTCAGCCTTCACTACCAGACAGGGATCTGATGCAGACTAATCTTCAACAATCTTCAATACCTGGTGAATTTTCTGCCTTAGCTGATCCGCATGGCAAACCCCTGGTCGATGGCTGCATTCCAGAAAACGGTGAGAAAGTGGAGGAATCCAGCCTTCCGGTTTCAGCAACGACATCGGACGATTCCGACCTCTCTCTCTCTACAGATTCCGACTCTGAGGACTCCACCTCTTCCAGCGGTTCTTCTTCTGATAACGGTGCCCCCGAAACCGCTCCTTCCACACGTGTTGCTCCTAACAGAGTGCCACCACCAAAGAAACCCAAGCAAAAAGCCATCTGCCGTGACTTTTTAAAGAGTGGTCGATGCAGACGTGGCGATGCTTGTCCATTCCGACATGAGCTGCCGGAAAGGGGCAGCCAGGCTGCGAACAGGAAAAAGGACGGAAAGAAAGCAGAGGTAAAGACTGAAAGAAAGGGGCTCTATCAGAGGGTGCGTCAGGCATGAGCATCGCTCTTGTATATGTTTCTTTGCTAACATCTCGATATAGCTTGTGGATCAGGAGAAGGAGAAGGAGGACATGAGTATTCTGGCAGCAATCGTGCATTTAGGGGAAAAGGGGATGTTACAAGAGGAAGTACCAGTGGAAAACGATGTGCAGGTCAAGGACTCTGGCGCATAAGCTGGGAATGAAGGAGTTGAGACTGTAGTATGAATAGCTGCGTATCGCTTTATGGCACGCTATATGGCACGCTTTACCTTAACAGAAACATAGGGGCTGGAGCTGGCTAGGAGGCGGTCAGATTGTACAATCTGCTATATATAGATAGCTCTCTTAATCTTATCTTATCCATCAGAGGCTTAGAGAATTGACACGGATCGCGTCATTCCTTACTGGCACGACAATGGAAAAGCCGTTTGTAGATTGGTAATACACTCCGACACACTTTTGATTTGGAATCCTAGAAACCTCACAATTTGTAAATAGAGTGTGAACCAGGTTCCTATACCTTCATTTTAAAAACTCATCTGTTCTCTACCGTCGATTTGAAGCAATTGAACGGCATCAATCCAGTTCAACACGACCTTAACTGCAGCGAAAAAGGCCTCGAACCCGGGCCTTTTGAAAACACCATGTCACCATCTATCAATGGCTCGATTGAAACCCCTCCAAGAGCGTCCTCGCCTGTACATAATTTTGGAACATTGGCGGTTCACGCAGGCAGCCCTCACGATCCTTCCACCGGTGCTGTCATTGAAGCTGTAGGCTGTCGCAGTGCATTGCTTAGCTAGTGATCCTGACCTTGCGTCAGATCTCCCTCTCCACAACCTTTGCACAGACAGGCGTTGGCAAGCCAATAGGCGCCTACGAATACACAAGAAGCTCGAACCCCAATAGGTACTCCCAAGACTTTCCCAGCATGCCACTTTCGTTCTGACAGCTCCAGAGACAACTTCGAGCGAGCCGTCGCAGCCCTTGAACATGCTCGCTTTGCCCTAGCCTTTTCTTCAGGCTCCGCAACCACAGCCACAATTCTCCAATCACTCGCTCAAGGCTCTCACGTCGTTTCCGTTTCTGATGTCTACGGAGGGACGCATCGTTATTTCACAAAAGTCGCAGCAGCACACGGCGTTCAAGTTACGTTCTCCCCAAGCATCGAAATAGACATTGCAGAGCTCATCCGGCCAGATGAGACGAAGCTCATATGGATTGAAAGCCCCAGCAACCCGACTCTCAGCCTGGTCGATATTCGAAATGTCGCAACCGTTGCCCACCAGCACGGCATTATGGTTGTAGTCGACAATACCTTTCTAAGCCCTTACGTCCAAAATCCTCTCGATCATGGCGCGGACATCGTGATTCATTCCGTCACCAAATACATCAACGGCCATTCTGTAAGCCCTTTCCCCCGTGTCACATCACCACCAACTAACTGTCTCCAAGGATGTCCTCATGGGTGCCGCCGCGTTCAACTCGCCCACCATCAAAGACCGCCTTACCTTCCTCCAAAACGCCATCGGTGCCGTCCCCTCCCCCTTCGACTGCTTCCTCGCCCACCGCGGCCTCAAAACTCTACATCTGCGCGCCCGAGAGGCCTCCCTCAATGCCTCAATCGTCGCCTCAGCCCTGAATTCCTCCCCGCACGTCATCGCAGTAAACTACCCTGGCCTGTCAAGCCACCCGCAACGGAGTATCGCAACCAAGCAGCATCGAGACGGCATGGGCGGCGGCATGCTTAGCTTCCGCATCAAAGGCGGCCCAGAAGCCGCTGAGCGCTTCTGCCAAGCCACTACCATCTTCACCCTCGCAGAGAGCCTCGGTGGCGTGGAAAGTCTCGTCGAGGTACCGAGCTCAATGACGCATGCGGGAATTCCGAGAGAGCAGCGCGAGGCCGCAGGTGTTTGGGATGATTTGATTAGAGTCAGTTGCGGTATCGAAGACGGCCAAGACTTGAAGAAGGATGTTCTGCAAGCGCTGGAAAAGGCAGTGGTGGGGCCGAAGATTTCGAATGGGGTTGTGATGAACGGGTATGCTTGAGCGGCAGGAAAAAATATGCGCCATGGCAGGGGGTCGGGAGTGATAGGGGGAGAGGAATAGGGTGTACGTGATAGATGACAGGAAAATATGAAAGGGTGAAGAAAATGCATGATGAGGCGCTAATCTCGGGTCATAAAGGCAGTATTTCTCAATAGACGGGTGGCTCCTGATAATCTCAGAATAAAAAGTTCTTTCGCTCAATCTCGTTGGTTATTTTGGTTGTGCTTCTGGTGCTTGTGAGTTGTGGATGGGTTTCAGGCTGTGCATGGTTAGCTCGAAACAAGAAAAGCAGCAGCTTTGCATGTAAAAATGGGTACAGAAACAGATAAAGGCCAGCATATTTCAGTCACTGTGCTCATGGCAATGGTGAATCAAATGTAGCAGATCGAGAAAGTTATGGCGTGCGTAGGAAATTGATGTTGTGGGATTTGAGGAATTTGGACTTTTGTAGGCTGGGATACTTGAGGTCGGAGGCTTAGGGCTTAGGGCTTAGCTTGGAGGGTTGGTATCTCTAGCTGTAGGAAAGCGCTGCAGAGGGAGTTGTCTAGAGTCCATCGACTCAAGATTGGCGGCTATCCTACTACTGCCGCGATTGATGCTCGGCTATATGAGATAAGTTAAAGAGGTCAAATGGGCTGAGGAGTTACACAAAGAAATCCATTTCGGATGAGATCCACCGCGTCAGGTCCTCGTGTATAGTTTTCTGGAAAATGTTTATCCTCGTACGTAGCTCTACAATTCAAGCTCACATGCTAACCCAATGACAGACTACCATCTCCGATCTTGTCCAGATAAATCCAGCAGATCTCGAAAAGCCAAGTGCCGAAAGTATCGAAGACAACATTAACGAAAAATATGCCAACAAGGTGATATCTTAATATTGAACGATGAGAAGGAATCAAACCAACCCATCTCTCAGGTCATTCAGAAAATCGGCCTGTGTATATGTCTCTTCGATATACTCAAGTTGTCTGACGGTCTAATCGGCCACGGCACCGGTATTGTCAACGTAAACGGTAAGCAGGAAGCTGGGTGCTATGAGCGCAATGCTTTCTAAAAGCTTCCCTAGACTAACGCCTGTGTAGTCGAATTCCGTCTTATCGTCTTTCGACCGTTCAAAGGAGAAATCATTCTTGGAAAAATCAGCAGTGCTTCGGAGTATGGCATGAAGAGTACACTCTCCGAGTTCAATGAGAACACATACAGTTTTTGACATGGCCACAGTACGCCTGGATTTCTTTGACGACATATTCGTTCCTCCGAATCTCATGTTCCCGGATAGCTATTTGTAAGCTACGGACTGTCTCCAACGATTATTTTAATTTCTGATTTGTGCTATAGTAATGTCCGGGAGCAGTGTTGGGTATGGAAGAACGATTCAGCTGAATATTTCTACGATATGAATGAATGGGTTCGGGTCCGCGTCGAACAAGAGCATTGGCACGACCTATCTCCGGTCGCTCCATCGGAGCGAGAGTCTGCCTCTAACCTTGAGCGTAAAAGTCCGTACGGCATAACAGTAAGTTACATAAACCTTCGAAGTGGACTGTCACTGATTCAAGCAGGCATCAATGATGCAGTCGGCACTCGGACCCACTGCATGGTGGTGATATATTCACTAAAATAGCCTATTCGATCCCGCTACTCAGCCATCTTTACCGAAGGCGTAGTAAGCCTCTACTATGGTTGTTCCAGGACCGACAACGACTGGGATCGTTTCTATACACAGCGTAGATTGCTGGGCTCCAAGTCATGAACAGTTACGTTGGCGGCATTCCAAGCGCCATGCTGATACGCTTGGAATAGGAATGTATTTTGAAATCATAAATCGGCGAAATGAATGATTAGAACTTCATTGCTTTCGAAACTCCGCGGGAGCGCAAATTCAATGGGCGATGAAGTAAAAACTTGTCTCTCTAATGAATTATCGAAGTGATTTGAAATACGGACTTGTCGGGATTCTTGGTGATTGTTGCTTCTAATAATGAACAACTGTGCTCAGGGGTTATATAACAGGCAACTAAACCAGATGTCGTGGGACCTTATAACTCCTCTTATACACCGCGTTCTCGACACTACGATTCGATCTGATTCCACTGGAACCCCCAAACTCAGACATGTTACGGAAATTCTTCAGCTTGCCGATCCTGGGCCGACGTTCAGTTTCTAAGACTTTTACATCTTCCGACCCTAGAAACGAGTTCCCAATATTCGGAGACGGCGATTTCGAGTTACGACTCTCCCAGAAGCCAGAGGACCGCTTTGTTCTACATAGCGAATGTCTTATTGCCAATTCGCCCTATTTCAAAGCATGTATGAGTGACAGATGGGCTATTAGTGAAAAGCCCACAGGGATAATAAAGTGGAGATATGAGCTCCGATTCGACGAGGAGTTCGAATTTGGTCTGCTAGAGAGAATAGTATGTTAGACGTCAATAAAATCATAATTACTCGGCGTAGGAATGGATAGAGCTAACTACAGATTAGTCAACTGTTCCGGGTACAGGGCTGGACGCCCCTGAGGTTGACGCCAATACAGTATGCAATGTTCAATCCGGAGTCCCGGCCGCTGACTTCGATACGGAAGAATTGCAACCTGTTATAGAAGCTCACAGGCAGTATCTAAGGATTTTATATGAGCAGCCATTTAACATCTTCGACGATATGGAGGACCCACCAGTGTGCTCTATCAATTGCCTTCTCATCGTTGCGGATACTTACGGTAGCCTTCATGTTGTGATGCCAAAAATCCAACTTTATATCAAACATCTCAAAATGTCCGGTGTGGCACCTCTCCTTGCCGAATGTCCTCGAGATCTTCTAGATCTTGCCATCAATCTTAGGCGTAGATGGCTGTTTAAAGAAGTTGTCTGTCGCTTAATGGCCGACCCCACCAGAGACGATGAAGAGATTTGCCGCATCTTCGAAGGCCATGAAAGCCTTACATTGGTTCTCGAGAAGCGCAAAGAGCTTCGTAGCACGATGAAACAAGTCGATGATAACCTTCTTACATTATTGCCGACCCCGCCTCTTTTCTCGCGGTCAAACAGCTTAGCCAAGGCTCTTGGGGTAGCAAAATTCAGGGAGGATATGGCTAAGCGCATGAAAATGTGGTGGTATGAGAAACAGTGGAAGGATTATCCCTCTAAATACCGCGAAATCCTCGAAATATCTAAAGAAGGGCCGCCTCCCATATTTGACGGCTTTATCAATGATATTGACGGAATTTCCGCCACTAGCAACATAACCACAGATGCGACTGCAGTGTACCAAAGATGTTACGAAGTAGCAGCTAGGACGATCACACCATTGCTACATACCTTTGTCAGAGAATATCCAGGAAAAAAGACCGTTAAGCCCCGCAAGCAAGACATGAACGAAGGCTTCACCTGTATTGGTGTTTTTGATGAGGATTTACCATGGGAATATAAGACTCTGTGGGAGGTGTTATAGCGACGTGGTCATAACATAGTTTGTATGGTGACAGGTCCCCCAAAAGGCTTTGATGCACGACTGCTGTCTTGCGAAATCTTGCGACATATTAGTTCAGTTCTCTTTTCAATCTTTGTACAGCGCTGTGTGGACCGACTAATCTACTAGACTGACCATCCATACCCAAACAACCGCCTACTAACTACTGTCTCGCTTCTCGTCATCTTCGCTTGCACAAAATGCTCACGAACATGGAATTTAGGAACGGAAGCATCTGAACCTCCGATAAGGTCTATGATACGCAGTTTGAGCCACGTTTCGTGGTCTCACAGCACCTCGATAGGTTTGTAGCATCAAATGCTTCGGGTGTTGCACGACTATCAGCGGGACAAGGTATTCTCGGTCCACTCGTTGACGAATTCTCATGATGTCGGACGTTAGCAACTCCAACAACAATGACGGAATGTTATGAATTCGATAACTCTGAGAAGACTTACCGTGTATCGACGCTGTGAGTAACGCTTTCCCTTCAAAAGGTAGCCCGTTTATAAAATTTATATTCTTACATATAATCTAAATCAAGCCTCAGAGTACCCAGAAGTATACCACGTAGGAGCATTGCTGATCCTACATCTAGTTTCAATTACAATATCTACGGCATTGTTGCCTGTTTCGTTCTTGGTTGAGCAACACCTCGAACATTTCCTCGGTTTCCTACGCAAATTCAGTTTCCCTCTGATTAGCTGGATATTCCCGGACGTCATAGTATACTTACTTTACTGAAATCTCAGGATTATTACTCAGTACCTGGCTGACTACCGGCCTACTCAGCTCTTTGATACCTTCAAGCTGATGAAATGCCCATCAGTTTCTTTCTTTGAATATTTCGCTCTTCACCCGAAATCTTGATTCAGCCGTTCATCAGCTCTTGGGGTCCCTCGATATACTGTTAACCGATATTTTCTATATCTGATTTAGCTTCCCGCTTTGTGAGCTTCTTCACTACAGAGAGAATCGTTCGAAACGATTCCTTTCAATGGAAAGGTCTCCGAGCCTTGATGAAAGCAACAATGACATTATATGACAATCGAGAAACAATGCCCTATTGTTCAATCCAGGCTCAAAGACATGCTCTGATGAGAAGTATAGATTCTAGACATTTACGCCTTCATCGGAATTATCCATCGCAGAATTTCTTGAACCCACAGTTCTTCAGGATTTTACCGCCAAGGATTGGAGATTCCTTTAAAATTGCTGTAACCGCCAAATATACAAATTTACAATATATACAAGCCTGGTCACAGTATCTCTACAGGACTCCACACCAAAGCGTTCTTCACCGGTTTTCAACCAACAACATCCTCAAATGTCTATCTCGGCAACACCATACGCAGACATCTTGGCAAACCTAGTACCTTTTGATTCAAGGTATCTTCTACCGGAAAATCGGCAGAAGTCCCACCCAAGCCAATGGAAAGAAAGTCGAACCCGCAAAATCCCAACCCCTAGAAGTCCGATTGCAAAACATCGCATTGTCAAAGATCGAACTGCTGAACTTTTGAAAAACCTTGGCAGAAGAGACCCACCTCGATCAGCGCATAGCGATAAATCTCTATATGACTCAACTCCCCTCGACAGCGACAACGACGAGCTGAAGAACAAAGTCACCGCAAAAGTCACCGCAATCCACGAAATCATCGAGCAGAGCCACACACATCGCCTCTGTGTCCAGCCAGGCTGCCCCATTGAAACCCCGCACTCCGAAGACCCCTTCAACCTATACGCTCCAGACTGCCTAAACACGCAGCCACCGGACGAAATTTTGAAAATACGAGACAGAGTGCTAGCCTACGAAAAGGCCATTGAGGGGACCGAATTTTACAGGCAGACTCGAGCCTTCAAAAGCACGGCGGAATTCAAAACGTACAAAGAAGAGAAAAGCCGCCTGCGGGGCGTGAGGACACCACTGCTATGGAGACTGAACCCAACGCCTGAGATGCGGGAGGCACAGGCTAGAATCGAAGCCTGCAAAGCGGCTTTTCAGAATTCAGAGTTGTGCAGGCTAAACCGGATCCTAGTGAGTACGGCGGAGTGGAAGCAGTACAGAGCTGATAAGATATGTTTGAAGGCTTGCTGGGCTAATCACGGGATACATCGAGGTGCGTATTCGAAAGGCCGCACTGGGCAACTGAATTAGATAGAGGTCATCCTTCAGGGAGTAAGCGGAGTCCCATAACATAGCGTAACAGTTCGCGTTCGGACCTTTGCTGACTTGAGAAATCGAATTCTTTCAAGAGATTCGTTTAATTCTAGCGATAATACCAACAACCCCAAGATTAGGACATGAATGCAAAATCCCCATTATAACCCGGCTATTGTGATTGATAAACAAGAAAATAACACACTGAGTCCCGTGTGTAGTTTCTCGGACAAAGACCACTAAACCCACCAATGAGAGAAATGATAACATTGACTGGGAATCCGGCCCCCGAGTCCCCCATAGTCAAATTTTCGTTAGATCTTTGTTACCACAAACCACAACATCGATTGAGCCTGAGGAACCCGTCCGAAGAAACCCGTATCACCAACTTTCCTCCACCTCCATCTCAAAGCCCAAATTCTCAGCAACTCACACGGAAAGCTCAAGCACAACTTCTCCGACCCACAACCCGCACAACTAGATACCATGAAACCACTCCAGCAAACCCCCACCCCTCCAACCTCACACCCCCGCTCAACCCCGCAAGTCCTACAGTTCTAACGCGCAGCGCGGATAGAAAACTTCTAACCGCCGGATGCTTGTTTAGAGGGGTATTATCCACTGCATTGTGTGTCAGGGAAATCATCCTTTGTGGGGTTTGTTTGTTTGTTTGTTTGTTTGTTTGTTTGGGGGGGAGTGGAGTATCGCGCTGAGGCTGTGTTTTTAGGGGGGGGGGTTGAGGGGGGTGTGGGTTCTTGGGGGTGGGGGGGATAGGATTTGGGAATTGGGAATTTTTATATACTGGCCTTATTTTGGGAGCGTCAAGGTCTGCGCTGAGCTAAGGGGGCTTTGGATCTCATCAGTGTTCTCTTCAGGGAAAATTCATTCAGTCCTTCTAGGAACGTTTGTATTTCACATCCATCCCTACCACCACTTTAAGAGCCCAAATACGGCAGCGCTCTGGCTATCGTGTTCGCCTTTCTGGTTCACAATGCGGTATCACCTCCAGGGATATTCTTTGTCTCAAATATACAGAACTCATTAGTCTCCCTTCACATCCCCGTACTATTCCAGCCCTTTGTGGTCTACACTCGCAAAACAAAAAACGAACATGGACCAACAAAGAAACATACACAAATCCTTTCAACAACATCATTCACAAAGCAGAGAGAAGCGTAGTAGGAAACCCTATCACTTACTTAAAGCCCTAGTCCGGATCCAAAGCAAAGCCGTAGGAGATTCAACTTCAACCACCAGAAATCCTTGCCAGAGACAGATCGTCAACTCTCCGAACTGCTCATTAGCAAGAAGAGTCATAGTCGAGTAGCTCCTCACAAAGTTTTTGATCAAGGTACTAATCACAATGTCAGGGCCTTATTATATCAAATCTTCTCAACTTACCCCCACCGTAAACATGAGCCCTCCTACGGTCATGGGCCCTGCTCAGAGAATGGCTCCCACAGCAGTTATGGGCTCTCCGGTGGCAAAGGGCACCCCCACCATCATGGTGTCGCCAACGACCACGACTCCAAACGTGGCCATGACCCCACCTACCACGTCCTTCCAAATTTCCTACTACACCAGACAACCCCCTACTGCCGTTCCAAGCCGCGGGACCACACCTCTCCCGACCCTGGTGTTCTGCATTCCGCCAACCGTCAAAACGTGCAAAGATTTTCTTGGAGTACTGCCCCGCCCCATCCTTGGGCATCTCGGACCGTATGAAAAGGAATGCCATTTCTGCAGGAAGGATTTTAAGTGCGACGGGCTTGCTATCATCACATCCGACAACAAAGCCCTTGAAATTCCCGTCAGACTGCCATGCGAGCACGTCCTCGGTAGCATTTGTCTTGGGCGGTGGATGCGGACAGCACCCGCTGATTCGTGTCCTTTGTGTCGCCGGCAACTTTTTGAGCTCCAGCCTAGTCCTGAAGGACAGGGTTACGCCGGTACGGGCGGTCAGAAGACAAGTCTTCTACCTTTGCTTTTCGAGTACGGGCGGAGATCGGCGGAAGCGGGGACGATAGCTGGGTTTGAGTTCAATTATACGTATACCGGGGCTTCGGAGATTATGATGTTAACGGTCAAGGAGAATCCGGCATATCGCGGTGACGGTGGGCTTGGGAAAGCGCATTGAGGTCTCTGTACGATTCATCTCAACCTCTTATGATTATCTTCTTCTCAAGTCTCTAAACTACTCAATCATTCCATTACATGTGTGTGAATATTTTCGGTTCAAAGCTTGGTGACTCGCATAGAAGAGAAAGAATTCCGAAAACTGCATTTTCGTTACCGAAGAACTTGAATAAAAACGTAGTGTCTGGTCCAAGTCCCAATCTCCGTTCTCGAAGCCATGGTATAGACCGGATATTAAGGACCACGCGGGATTGTAGCGAAATCTTTAAGATGTAGCGAGGATATTTCAACAATTGTAGACATATTGAAGAATTGATGTCAAGAGAGAGAGAGAGGCGATATTGTAGAGGCTACTGTAAACGCGCGCTTCGCACTTAACTTCTTTCACATAAAACTTTCGACCAGCGACACAGTTTTCCTACTTGCAAAATCTACCCCATCTAAACCTGCTATTCATTCACACCAAGGGCCCTGCTATAGAAGACAATGACTGCACAAAATGAATCATTTCAACTCAAAAGGATTGGGAGCGTTGCTGCGTGATCGACTATAGTCCTTCCAAGCACGTACTTCGCTCGATAAGTTGTTCGGAGTATGTCTGAAAAATATAAAGTGAAAAAGGGAGAGGATACAGTATGATCATTGTGTAGTAACAAGCTGCAATTGTCAAAGGTGGTCTGTGGGGATTTGCGATTTCTTTACCCAATATCAACTCTAGGTTTTTACGTAGATTCACAAAACCCCATACTCTCCCACCTCTCCTCTTCACACCCCCATCTCCACCCTACACACTCAAACCCACCCCTCATCGTACTCCCATACCCACATTCTCTCTCCTTTCTCCTTCGAACACCCAGCTAACAAAATCCCTTCTTTCTTGGTTCCTGTGGTTGAGAGTCGGTTTGTCGATTTGTGGGATAAGGGTGTACTGTGTAGGGATGCAAATCTTTTGACAGGAGGGGGAGGGGTTGGAGCGGGGATTTAGGTCTGTGGGTGTAGGGTTTAGAAGGGGATGATAGGGGGATTTGGAAAAGGGGAGGGAGGAGACGCATTGACGGGAAAGAGTGTGTAGAAGGGGGTGGGAGGGAAGTCGTGGGAGGGGCTGAGGAAATTTGGGAAGGAATTCGAGGTTGGGGCCGAGGATATTGAGGAGCAACGGCTGCGCAGTTGAGAGAATTGAAACGTAGCAAATCAGAGGTTGTCCTATCGCATAATGCAATCCTGCCAACGTCCATCCCTCTCCTCTCTTGCCCATCCCTCGCCACTCTCACTTCAATGGAATAAATCTACTCGAATGCGTCGCTCCAATACCCGGCCTCCCGTGCTTTACCGGCTTGTAACTGATGCTAAACTCCCCTAGATAAAAGCCTACCATCTCGGGCTTAATCTCCACCTGGTTGAACTCTTTGCCCGAATAAATCCCAATCACCGATCCAATCATCTCGGGCACCACAATCATGTTGCGCAAGTGGGTCTTGACCAAGTCAGGTTTCTCGTTGGGTTTCGCTTCTTGCTTTGCTTTGCGTAATTTCTTGATGAGACCCATGGGCTTGCGTTTGAGACCGCGATTGAAGCGGCGACGGGCACGGGCGTGTACGACGTCGCGGAGTTGGGAGGAGGAGAGATCGAGGAGTCTGCAGGAGATAAGGATTTATTTCTACAGAAAGAGCAGTAAAGGAAGAACGAACTGGTCGAGGTCGATGCCGCGGTAGGAGAATTTACGGAAGGTTCTCTTTTTCTTGAGCTCTGTAGGTTGGCGAAGTGTTAGCCATCTTTACGACCCCGAACAATTCGATGACAGTGCCAAAAGAAATCTCATTTGGTTTGATGATAGATGGACGATAGATGAACGCTACGACCATCTTCGCTCTGGAGGATTGGGTATGGGGAATAAGGTGGCACTCACCAGCAGCCTCCTCAGGGTTCTAGATCAGTACATCATTAGCTCGCTCCTTCCACACCGGGACAATCCAGGTATGATGAAGAGGTTACTCACGTAGTCTGCGTCAGCCATGATTAGGATCTTTGGCTGATATGCTTAGACCTGGATGGTTGGCGTGATTATCGTGATATACTTCGGCTTCTAGTCGTGGTTGCGGATGAGGTTCGTGGAGGCGCTAGTAAGCCACACTAGCTAAGCGAACATAGATCACGCTAAGGGTCATTTGCCCTATAAAGATGGTTACCTAAGGTACTGTCATGAGTGAATGATCAGAACTGGAGAACTGTTCTCGTATCTGTAATAAAGTTTGTGAAGCTATTTTATAGAGCACTTAAGTTTCCTTATTATCTCTTCGTCCTTTCGTGTTACCGCCGAACGCAACACCGCAAAGTAGCGGAGTTGTGGCAGAATTGGGACATGGAGCTTGCCTCATTATACCTGTCCTTGCAGCAAAAAAACTTATTCTAATGACTCCAGTGCAAAAAGTAGTAATCTCTAGTCCTATCTCCTCCCTGCTCGAACGGGCCATGCAGTCAATAACGCCCGCTAGAACAACAGCACAAGAACCCTTCCCAAAAACCTGCCTTTAAAAAATCATCTGAGCAAATGCTGCACGGCATGACCTTGACGCCATCTTCCATCATGCATACACCACCTCATAATACCAGATGCACACCCTTTCAAACCCTTCAATAACTTCTCTTCTTCGCATTATTCGCCATCTGCTGCAACATCCTCCTCCTCTCCTCCTTCTCCTTCTTATGCTGGTCCTCAATTCGTGCTTGTTCGTTGTCCTCTTTCTTCGCGGCTTTGACTGCCATTTGCTCTTCTTCTTCTACGTCAGAAAACCCCGCTTCCATATCGGATTCTGATTCGGGGTAATCCTCTTCATCCTCCTCGTCAATTTCTTCGTCATCAATGATGTCGTCCTCTGAGGAGGCATGGCGATTATGGCGGGATTTGACGGTGGAAGGATGGGCGCTCGAGGGAATTTTGTGATTTGAGGCGGTGGAATGTGCGGCTTTCATAGTACCGCGGTAGGCTGGGACAGGTTTGGCGGTGCCTTTGTAGGCGGGCTGTACGGGCTTCTTGTCGTTGGGTTTCTTTGATGACGGGAGGCTGGGGGCTGGGCTACTGCTTTTGCTGCCTGGAGAGCGGCCGCGCTGCCGAGGTTTTGGACCAATCTTGCCCTTTGCTGAAAGACCCTTTTTGGCTAGTAGGAGCTCCTTCTTTTCACTGACCTTTTCTTTGGGTTTGTGCTTAATGACGCCCACGGCAGGGGACGCCGTTTGCGCCGCTTTGGCTCGAGCCATGATCTCGGCATAGGAGCCTTTTTTGGGTGCTGCTTTGGGGATTTCCGCAGCAGGTGTAATGGGTCTCGCTGAGGCGGAGCTTGCAGCGCTTGTGCCGCGATAGGGAACAGCTGGTTTTGACGAGGTGGGAGCGGATGGTCTTTTGAGGTTTGCTAGTAGACGAGGTGTATCTGGAGCAGCAACGCCACTGCTTGGGCCGCTCCCTTTGGTGTCCTTTAAGGCTTTGCAATTCGTTTTCGAAAGTTCGCCCTCTGCCTTGCGCTTTTTATCTGATAAAACATTGTTGGCCGAAGGTGGCCCTCTGTCATGCTCCCGACCATCCTTTGATCCGTTTGGTAAGCTTTCAAGTTTGGTTGTCCGGGTGGATGGCAGAGTTGGGGGGGTACCATCACCACCGATAGAGCTTAGTACCGAGTTCAGAAACTAGATAAATTTACTAATGTTGATTTCAAAAGCCGGCCACTGTTCTCTGGTGACTCACGCTCATCGTGGCGGACAGATCGCGTGTCCTCCACTTGCTGCGTTACCGCCGATGGTTTGTAGGTAGAAGAAGAGTCATACCTCTAGAACCCAGAGAGCCTAGAAATCTTAGTTCCTAAAAGGAAGTGCACAGGGAGCAAAAACCATTAGTGACACGGTATAGGGAATGCATGTGGCGGCGAAAAGCTGTGTTGGGCCTTTCGTCGAAAACAGTTGCGTCTTTAAAATCAATGGATATCCGTAAAGAGTATGGCGTCGCGCTATTGGCAAGGCTAACCGAGTCTCCTCCCGCTTTTAGCTTCTCGCACACTGCGACTCAGAATCTGGTGAACATTATTGAAAGTTCCACTTGACCCATCTCCAAACCTCTACATAAGAACCCGACGTTTCAGTCTCCGCTCAGCGGTTAAATCGATTGACTCTCCTGTTCGAAACATCATCCACTACCAAAGTAAGCGAATAAACCCCTTATAATTGCATCCCTCAAAATTGACTTCATAACTAGAGATATCAAAAATGAAGCATCTTGCAGCATACCTCCTCCTCGGCCTTGGTGGCAACACCTCGCCCTCGGCCTCCGACGTCAAAGAAGTCTTGAGCTCTGTCGGCATTGACGCAGACGAGGAACGCTTGGATAAATTGATCAAGGAACTTGAAGGGAAAGATTTGCAAGAAGTGTGCTTAACGTTTTCAGTCAACGTAATTCGAGATTCACTGTTCTGACGATGTCGCAATAGTTGATCGCCGAAGGATCTACCAAACTCGCCTCTGTCCCATCAGGAGGAGGTGGAGGAGGTGGCGGAGCTGCTCCCGCTGCTGCTGGAGGCGCTGCGGCAGCCGAGGAAGCGAAGCCGGAGGAGAAGGAAGAGGAGAAGGAGGAGTCGGACGAGGATATGGGGTTCGGTTTATTCGACTAGGCACGTTTGATGGCGAAGCAGTTGGTGTACTATGGCTTGTGCTGGCGACCAGCATTGATCAAGCTTTTCCATTCGGCCACAAAAGCTCTGTGTGTGTATATCTAGCCTTGTCAAATTTACCAGTCCAGAAGCCATCATACGGAAGGTGCTATGAAGCTGTCATGGCGCAAGACTATTGTAGATAGGCCGGTTTCCAAACCAATTAAGTCTGAAACTGGACTTGAGTAACTCATAATAAAGTAGGAAAATGATGTTTCTTCACTACTGGCCAGAGCCCTTCCTTACGAAGGTACAGCAAGTTACAACCTACTTTCCGCCGGCTCTCCTATAAGTGTCTTGAACGCCACTTCCACCTCCTCTGTCAAATCACTTGCCTGCAATGCCCTTCCCCTCTTTCCGAACGCCAGTCTCGAGCACTCTCTTGTAATGGCACTCCCCCCCCAAGCAGCCAACCTCAAAGTCTCCTCTCTTCCCATTTTCCCCTCCGTGTCCCACAATCCCTCTAGATACATTCCCCGCCACGCCAACAAAGTCCCAATACTGCCTGTCAGCGTATCTCCCTGCCCACCACTGCGTTTACGCCCGCCTTCAAGAGTAGACTGGAGGGAGTTGGAGCCATCACAGATCCAGTCTGTTGGGCCTTTGCGCACAATAAGGACGCCACCGAGGGCAGTGGCAAGGGCATGACACCCGGCTTCGCCTTGGTCTTCAGAATCCACTCCCACCGCCTTGGCTAACCTCGCAAACTCGACCACATTAGGCGTGAGGACGCACTCCTTGTACCCCTTCACCAACTCCGGGCGCTGTTGCACCAGCCACAGCGCGTCTGCATCCAGCACCAATGGGGTATTGTTCTCCCTCGCGGCTTTTATAACCTCGGCAACGGTGTCTTGCATGAGGGTATCGCGGCCGAGGCCAGGGCCGATAACAAGTGCGTGCAGGTTGGAAAGTATGGAGGTGATGGGAGCGGCGATGGCGGGGGGATTGGTAATGTCTGACTTGGCTTCGTGGGCTTCGCGCATTGTGGGGTGAACCATAAGGTTGGGAGAGTAGGATTTTATGACGTTGGCGGCCGGGGGTGTACAGAAGACGTGGGACTACAAGGGCTAATTAGAAGCGATCAATTGAAGGTCGATAAGGAAAGGGTAAAGTACTAAGTCGCAACCTGTCAGGAAGTAATGTCAGTTCGCACTCGTGAATGGGCTCGTATAATGGGGAGCATACCTAGACGTGCCGAAGCCATGGCAGAGAAATACGGCGCACCGGTGTAACTGCGTGTTTGACCCGCAAGTCAATTGCTGGGCCTCTGTGCACAGAAGTGTGTCTAGATCGATGCTACGCACCTTTCGCTTCCCCCAATTACAGCAACTCTACCTAGTTGACCTAGTGAAAGATGGCAGATAAGGTTCTTGTTCAGGCGGGAGATGCAACGATTGCTGACCTTTGTGGAACTTGTCCAGCATGGGTGGAACCATCATCCGGACCTTGGCAAGGAGCTCTTTAGTTGCTGGAGACATCTTAGAATCTTCTGACATAGTTCAAACTTGAGTGGAGAACTCAATGAAAGATTGAAAAACAACCAAAGTCGGAGATTGACTTGCGAGGTTACTGTTGGTGTTCGTGTTAGTGTGGGCTTGTGTGATGTCATTATCACTGACGTCGCAACGGTTCCGCCTCGGTCCTTAGCGTACTCGTACGTTGAATCCAAGAGTGCGTTGCCCTGTGCGGTCAACCGACTCCGAAACGGTAAGGTGAGGTATACTGTATACCGAAGGATCGTTCCAAAGCTCCTAGAATCCGAGCGTGCGTGCGTGCGTTGGAGTTCATAGAGTTCATAGAGTTCATCTTGTCTTGGATGCAACACCAGTCTTCTCATGCGGCATTGCGTCTTCCATCCTTAACCAATCGCCGTTGAAAGCGCTGATTAACCATCTATTCAACCCTATCCAAATTAGTACAATACTGCCGTAGGCACCCGGAACAAACGTACTATCGTACACCATCCTATTCGCGTTGTGGAAAAAGATGCTATGGTCCGAGTCTGGAAACACATGAACGTCGTAGTTCTCTACGCCCGCAACATCGAGCTTGTCCAAAAGTGTAAGGGAGTTCTGCATGTGCACATTGTCGTCCGCGACACCGTGCATCATCAGAAAGCGGACGTTACTCTGGAGCGCGGTCATGTTGCTGATTGAGGTATTTGCGTAGCCGTTGGGGTTGCGCTGAGGGGTGTGCATGTACCGCTCGGTATAGATGGAGTCTACGAGTGGGGTTATAAACATATAAAGCATGCTAAGAGTCGAGGAAATATAAATTTACCGTAGAATCTCCAATCCGTCACTGGGGCAACTGCCATACCATACTTGAACGTATTGCCGCCGTCTAGCTCAAGCGTCTTCAATGTCATGAAGCCACCGTAGCTCCAGCCCCAAATAGCCATTCTGTCAGCATCGACATATTTCTTCTGAGCCCATATTTTAGCGGTCGAGATTTGATCTAAGGCTTCGTAGTAACCGATATGACCCCTGACAATGCACCTTGCTTCTCTACCAATAAAGCCGGTACCTCTTCCGTCAACCGTCACGACTACGTATCCAAGATTTGATGCAACGTAAGCTTGGAAGTCGACGTTGAATTTCTTGTCGACAAGCTGAGAGCCAGGACCACCGTAGAGGAAGAAAAGAACGGGATATTCTTTGCTTTCATCGAAATGTGGGGGGCGGCGTTCGACCAGCTGCAAGTCAAAGCCATCTATTGTTACGGTCTGGTAGATCTCAATGGGTAGCTCATGTTGAGAAGCGAACTTCGCCAAGGCTTGGTTGTCCTCGATATGGTGTTCGTATTCGTCTGTATTACTAGGTGTACTGAGAACTTTCTGCCACGGAATATCTGGGCCTTGGTACGAGAGTAGGGCATAACCGACGCCGGTAGAGAAAGAAACATCGTAGTAGCCTTCCTTACTTGTGTCGCTTATCGATCGTAGTCCTGAGCCATCGAGATTGACACTGTAGACATGCCGTTGGATAGGTGATTCCCTAGTGGCAACGAAGTATATCAGATTGTTGGCCGAATCTACTGCTGATGGAGCCTTGACAACTTCCCATTTCCCCGAGGTGAGGTAAACGGGTTCCGGGTTATCTAGCGGTGTAAAATATGCAAGATGGTCATAGCCTTCGTGGATAACAGTGTCAATGTATCCGGAATGAGGACGCCTGTTACTAGGATCGGCCGGGATGAACCGAGTCTCTTCAGAGACTTCGAACCAGCCACCATCGATTCCATCGACATCAACCGTCCGTACAACCTTGCCGACACGTTGCATAACATCAATCAAGAGGACTTTCAAGATATCACTCTCCCTGTTTGTCTCCCGAACGAGGACTTTGCCATCTTTGCCGGCCCACACAACTTCAGTGATCAGCCTATCATCATCAGAGTAATCGCTATCTGCCGTGACATCGAACACTTCGTCCTTTGCGATATCATAAAACTTGAGAGCTACAACAGGATTCGGAGCACCAGCCTTGGGATACTTGATTTGTCGGACTTCAGGATAGTTCTCTTCTCCGGGCTCTGGTTTCTTCCCGCTTGGTCTTGAGACAAAATATTGAATGGGGTACTCAGGTACAGCCGTTTCGTTGGTACGCAGAAAAGCAACATAATCGCCGCCCTCAGACCACCAGGTTGCGCTGTTGCCACCGAAGACCTCCTCTTCATAGACCCAGTCAGGAACACCATAAAATAGTTCAGTCCCACCGTCCCTAGTTATCTGTATGACTCTAGCTGAAGGGAGTTTCCGCAGATACATGTTGTTTTGCCTTGTAAACACGATGGCGTCCGATTGCGGTGACCAAGACGCTAATTGGATCCTATCAGTTGCGTGCTCGGGATCTAAAGGTTCTGCTTCTTGACTGGCTACATCGAAGATCCAATATTTCCCGGTGTACGAGTGTCGCCAATTCTTCTCCTCATCCGACATGACAAGGACCTTCTTAAAGTTTGGACTTGGCCAAACTTTCCTGGGATAGACCTGATACCCATTGACTTTGAAGCCCCCATCTTTCATCAATGTTTGACTGTCGAAAGACGCAGCACCAGGCTTCCGGCTTCTCACGTCCTCCACCACAAGGTAATCCCGCCCATTTCCACCTTCCCTTTCTAGTAGTAAACCATCTTCGCCATTAGAGCCTGCGATCCAAGAAAGGTGATGCGATTTCGCCCGCCATTGCCCTCCAAGAACTTGGTCTACTGTGACAGCCTTACCAGAACCACGCGAAGCTGTTGCGATAGGATCATGGGGTATGGTAGAGGCATGCTTATAGCTTTGTCGAGATAAAAACAGTACCAAGGCAAGTAGCCAACCGCCTAAGCACAATCCTCCTAGAGACCACAGCATGCGCCGAGTTGTTTTGTCGATAGCCCGTATCTGTACTGGTCGGACAAACCCTTCTTCCGTGTCATAGTCTTCGTCTTTGGCTCGAAGAGCAACTCTTCGACCGGGTGTCTTCTTGAAACCATTGTGTTCATTTGCTGCGGACTCATTGAGGCGCTCTAGAGCTATTGACGTGGTGGATACGGAAGTTACTGAATCTATAGAAGCGCGTGATGGATCCGAAGCCGAAGAGTCATGATTCAGCGGTTTCATCTCCTCCTCGTCTGCATACTTTTCGATGGCCATCTTGATCCCTTCTCAACGGTCAGATGCCGTGATAGTGATCAAATCGTTCATAGAGGCTGCTCAGGCAACAGGGGAAACAGTACACAGTAGGTATTCGGCTTTCTAGAGTTTCTATGTTCATTTCCGAAGATGCCATAGCAGCGGAATGCCTGTACTGAAGTAACGCAGGACCTAAAAGTACCTTGATGTACGATGACTAATTTGACCCCAGTCACTAGCGCCAATCCTTTATCGACACTCGCCCTATTGATGCCCTTTTACAGCCAGCATTGACCAGGTTGAATACAAAAAACGAACAGGTCCCTATACTAGATTTGATTCTAATATGATTTAGTAAGTCTTGGTCGTTTGAGACGTCTTCTCGTGATGTGGCTTCAAGTACGTAGATCGCTAGGACCGTAGATCATTAGGACTCCTCAACCTAATCTCCACCCATACAAAAAACTATTCACTGCGTCTTAGAAGTACCTTTTTTCTCATTCTCCCTGGATCCCACGGATATCCTTCTTTGTTAATGTGTGAAAAATCCAGTTTCACTGCCATGATATTCGGCGCAACGATCACATCTCTCCTGTCAAGTCGTAGATCAGAGTGTCCTGAAAGCTTATTAGCAATGGTAAGTGCAGGCAATCAAGGCTGTCAAACCCAAGGAAATCCTCCTTGACACTACCAATTGCAAACATACTGCCGACATCGCTTCTCGTACCCATAAGTTTGATACGCAGATGAGTGCCTTTCTCAATGACTTGATCTCCATTGTCGGTGTACTGTGGAGGAGTAGCATTCGGATCCCACTTGATGTCTGAAGGTATTAGCTAGGTTAAATTAGTGTTCTTGAACCTCGTGTCTCCTCGATTGCACATAATAGACACAAACCTGGTTGGACACAAAGACTGGAAGAGGCCCAACGTCGGCAAAGACACCCATCCTATTGACAGAGCTGACGATAGCATCGACCTGCGCGTACGAAGAACCCGCTTTAGCACATCCAAAACCCATGGGCCTCATGTATAACGAACCGTTTCTCCCTTGAAAGGTCTCCATACAACCGCACGATAATGTACTGTGTACTCAGCCACTGCGCTTCCAGGTATGACACGCCCTTCAGATATATCATAGGCGTCCATTACACATATTATGTAATATTGGCCTGTACATGTCCCTTCAACATCTTCTAGGAGGCGGTTTGTCAAGTACTCTTTTACGCGAGGCCCGAAGAATGATGGATGTAGTGTGATCGTGCGCTCGAGCTCATAGAGGAAGAACATTTCTGAAGTGGTGCAATTTTGTGGATGAGACCACTGATGTATCTCTAGCCCAGGCTTGGACAACGACAGCAGTATGCACTTGGAATTCCTTGCGTTCAATGCGCCCAACACAGGTCTCGACTTTTGTGCTCCCAAGACCGCCAAAGGTCGACCGCACACCTTTTGCCCGCATACGACACTTCTAAGATGAGTGATTTAGAGAATGACAATGGTCGGCTTCAACAGTCATGTCTTGTAATCAGCAATAGTCCAGACGCAGTGAAGCGCTCGACAACGTACTGAGGCCCACCAACTTCAAGGAGTGACAGCGCGAAGACTGAAGCTAGTTGCAAACCCCTCCAGGTGAGAGCTAGCTCGAAGCCTTGCCAACGCAAGTACGAGGCCGTGATGGCGTACGGATTGGGAATATGAAAGAAGGATTTTTCAGCTTTTGCAAGTATTTCGAAGCCGCTTATAGTTTAGTGTTCGTAAGTACTCTTAAATTCGCGCACAAGGGGAACATTTCGGCACAAGCGAAAGTGTACTTCCTTTTATTATATATTTTCAAATAACCCAAAACTTTGTTAGCGCCCGCATGGCTTAGTGGTACAGCGTCTCACTCGTAAATGATTTTGAATGTTGAATTTCGACATGAGAAGATCATCAGTTCGATTCTGATTGTGGGCATGCTACTTTTGTTTCAGTATTAAATCGATTCTTGATTTTTTGGTCTCGCCTATTTCTGGAGTCAAGGTGACTGCCCGAGTCTCTTCAGCATGATAGCCAACCTTCGCGGACATATATGTTTTTACGATAACACTGGCGACAACGCTTCATATCCAGAATGGCACTTAACCTTGAGAAACAACTGCAATTCGTACGCTACTCATCCATCTGTGTAGCACTACTTGCTAAAGAATGCTGACATGTGATAGTATGGCTCTTATCACGATAACCCTGTGGGATAGACCTCTGCTTCTTCGACGACCTTGCCTGTATCAAGTGCTGATACATAATTCGGTCAGGTGAATGTAGCTATCCACATAGCTTGCGTCCCAATAATCCTGATGACGGCCATCTTGTTTGTGAGTGCAGCAACGGCTCGAATGGGTTTCTAAGCGGAAGCTGAGATCTTCTTTCTAGGGTACAAATACGCCGTCACTCATACCTACTCCCGGATGGCTCCGTATTGAATATCTTCCGCCGAATTTCGGTACCATCGCAGCTATACTATATGCATCACTCTACATTCTCATGGAGCCTGTCGCTGGTGCCATGCTTGCACCCTTGCTGCTTGGAGGCACTGCGTACGCGAACCACTTAACAAGCGCCTATGGAACGAAGGCAAACTATTGGGCAATTGGCCTTCATGTCATGAGCTGGCTTTTTCAGTTCGTCGGTCACGGCGCATTTGAGGGAAGAGCGCCAGCTTTGCTTGATAACTGGGTACAAGCTCTATTCTTGGCTCCATTCTTCGTTTGGATGGAGATTCTATTCTATTTTGGATACAGACCTGAGCTCAAACAGCGCTTAGACAAGGCAGTTCAACAAGAATTGGAGAAATTCAGAAAGTCGAAGAGTCAAGAAAAAGGAAAAGCCGTCAACGGCGATGCGGTTGGAAAAGAGCTATGAAGGACTGCACCAACAACTGAGTACTCAATGCTTGGCTATTAAACAATAAGGACACAACAGGATACTCTGGTTCATCGTGTTCAGGTGTCAGGAGTCACTGGTTGGTTCCCACAGGCTGTCCTTCCGCTACAGATGATTATTGGCCATCAACTATAGCTGGTATTGGTGTATTTTTGAGACGTATAGAGAATAATTAATTTTACTGTGATCTGGAAATGAATTGCAATGTTGTTGCCGAACCTGGCGTCATCTCAAAAAGTTATACTGGCTATGCGCTAAAGTCTTGGTCTTTCTCCCTCACTCCTTCAACCCGTACTTACCACAACAGAAGCTCTTTCGAAGAACTAAATAACCTCATTCCCGTCATTCTGTCAGCAATTGCAGTTGCAATTTACTGCTTCTTATTTCCTATTGTTTTAAAACCACAGTCAAGATGTTTAGGAACGCAATAAGACAGTCCAGCCGCTCGGTCGGCGCAATATCTGTGACAAGCAAAGCTGCAGTGGTAAGCTCCACCCACCATTGGCCTCGGGCTCAAAGCTCCTTTGAACTTTTCCTGTACTCAATGTCCTGCGCTATGTGCTGCATAAAACGAATCTCCAATTTTCATTCTGTGATGGTTGTAGAGTGCTAACAATTAAAACTCTGCGCAGGCCCGAACAGCAGCACCCGCGATCTTGACCCCCGCGCCGAGGCAGGCTCGAAGTTATGCTGCTGATGCAAAAGCTTCGCCAACGGAAGTCTCATCGATTCTGGAGCAGAGGATCCGTGGGGTACAAGAGGAAGCCGGTCTTGCCGAGACAGGACGTGTATTGTCTGTTGGGTAGGTGAAGGTCAAAAGCGACACACTAATTAGCAGAAGCGGTCGATTGGATTGGAGCTGACGTTGGCGATATCGAATAGAGATGGTATTGCTCGAGTGCATGGCATGAACAACGTTCAAGCTGAAGAGCTTGTCGAGTAAGTGCAGACTATGCCTAGATTCTGGCACCAGGTTCTCATCACTTAACAGATTTGCGTCCGGTGTCAAAGGCATGTGCATGAATCTCGAAGCTGGTCAGGTCGGGGTTGTTCTTTTCGGTTCAGATCGTCTCGTGAAGGAAGGCGAGACTGTCAAGCGTACCGGCGAGATCGTAGGCATCTTGAATTCCACATCACGCAGCCTAGTCTAAATTCATCTAGGTCGACGTCCCCGTCGGTCCAGAGATGCTTGGTCGCGTCGTCGATGCTCTGGGAAACCCCATTGATGGGAAGGGCCCAATCAAGACCACCGAAAAACGCCGAGCTCAGCTAAAAGCACCCGGAATTTTGCCCCGACACTCTGTCAATCAGCCAGTACAGACCGGTCTCAAATCTGTCGATGCCATGGTGCCTATCGGACGTGGTCAGCGTGAGCTGATTATTGGAGATCGTCAGACCGGAAAGACTGCTGTTGCGCTCGACGCTATGCTTAACCAACGACGATGGAATGTCGGCAACGATGAGACTAAGAAACTCTACTGTGTGTACGTGGCGGTTGGACAGAAGCGTTCGACCGTTGCCCAATTGGTCAAGACTCTTGAAGAGAATGATGCCATGAAATATACTATCATCGTAGCCGCAACAGCATCCGAAGCTGCCCCTCTACAATATATCGCACCATTTACTGGCTGTGCTATGGGAGAGTGGTTTCGTGATAACGGGAAGCACGCCGTCATCATCTACGATGATCTGTCCAAGCAAGCTGTGGCCTACCGTCAAATGTCTCTCCTGCTTCGTCGCCCACCCGGACGTGAGGCTTACCCCGGAGAGTAAGTAATTCCCGGAAGATCTACGTTAGCTATTGAGCCGGTTATTTGCTAACAGCTGTGCAGCGTCTTCTACCTGCACTCACGTCTTCTTGAGCGCGCCGCTAAGTTGAACGATAAGAACGGTGGTGGATCGTTGACAGCGCTTCCCATTATCGAGACCCAGGGCGGTGATGTATCTGCCTACATCCCAACCAACGTCATTTCCATTACAGACGGTCAGATCTTCTTGGAAGCTGAATTGTTCTACAAGGGTGTTCGTCCCGCTATCAACGTTGGTCTATCTGTGTCCCGTGTCGGATCTGCTGCCCAGCTCAAGGCAATGAAACAAGTTGCTGGCTCGTTGAAGCTCTTCTTGGCCCAATACCGAGAAGTGGCTGCCTTTGCTCAATTCGGATCTGATTTGGATGCTGCCACTAAGCAGACACTCAATCGTGGTGAACGTCTGACCGAATTGCTTAAGCAGAAGCAATACCAGCCCATGGCTGTCAATGAGATGGTTCCCCTTATATATGCTGGTGTCAATGGACACCTCGACAGCGTCCCTGTAGCGAAGATTCTCCAGTGGGAGCAAGATTTCCTCAACCACATTAGGACAAACGAGAGCGATCTATTGGCGCAGATCGACAAGGAGGGGCAGTTGAGCAAGGACCTGGAGGCTAAGGTGAAGGACGTAGTGCAGTCTTTTACCAAGAGCTTTACGTGATTGAAATAGAAGGTGAGACACCTGCCTTAACTACCACCTTTGGCTCATCTAATAATACAAAGATGTATCATAGACGACAACTCGATGAGCTTCCTACTTCTCATTGGTCTGCGTACTCATCCCAGAAAACTGTACTCCCCTGGCTTCGAAATTAGTATCATGGGAAAAACCTGCCGTGGAATTGTAATCTGGGATTTGTATTTAAGTCAAAACGCCTTTGCTCACTAAAATACCAACGCCTTTTCCTTGAGAAATGGCCCATATCAAAGATTAAACTAGGTGTATCATATGTGGGGAAAGGTCATGTTGAAATTCTACTGAGCGCCATACCTCGTCTGAAACTAGTACCTTACCCCCATCTATGAGTTGTCGACCCAAATACAAGTAAACTTTCAATGGAATGGGTGATCTTTTACCTGTCTGATCTACTTGTCTGCTTTACTATGTGTGACTAGATATATCTATAAAATATAGAGGTAGATTTTTGTTATAAGAGGTCAACGACAAGACTTAATCGTGTGACCCAGGATACTAAATAAGCTACTTCGTAGAACAACGGAGTTAAGGGCAGATATTCAGGGTTGTGAGTTGCTGGAGCCTGTACAAGCAGTTATACAGCAGCGCCATATTTCGTTCACGACCACACCTATATACTGCGGGTTTCAGTGCGTCCTTATCTGTCGCCTTTGCCGGCACATCGCTGATGCTCTGCAAAGCAGGACTAGGGTCTCATTCCTTGGAGGATTCGACGACTGCCATATGCGCATTGAGATACGACCTCTCCTGTGACCTGAAGGATTCTTAAGCTGTTGCGCGGGGCATTCTCGATAGTATTCTTAAGCAACGCATTACTATCGCCCAGAATCTACGTCGGTGTTCAGCCATCGTCTGTGGGGCTCCTTACCGAGTGAACAAGTTCCGTAAGGACCATTGAGTGAGGCTCGGTGGAACAGAGGAAACAATTAGAACATCCACCGCCTTGTAGAAACGTCCTCGGCGACCTCTCCCTTCTCTCCCTTCTTACAGAAGCTCCTCTGCATTCGCGCGGCTACACGACTCGAGTCTTCATAAAAGCTTTCTAGTTCTCCAGCAGCCATTCCACCGCCATATCCTACAATGCCTCTTACTCCTCCATCTGCGACGGCGTCTAGCAACTCACCGGACGGGCAGTATCGGGTCGTTCGAAAGAGAAACAGAGTCCCATTATCATGTGCTCCTTGCAGGAACAGAAAGTAAGGATCTCTAAGTCATGAGATGGTAGATCGTGCTTCTAGAGCTCTGAGAAAGCTGACACTATGTTTGTAGGCTTAAATGTAACAGATCGCAACCATGCGACAACTGTGTGAAAAGGGGAGATTCCATGTCATGCTCTTACGCAGCTCCTGGAAGCCGCAAAAAGCAATCCACATCTTCCCTCTCCAGTAACTCTCCGGATGATATGCAAAACCGTATCGACCGTTTAGAAGGATTGGTTCTTTCGTTAATGACAAATGGCTCACAATCTGCTGGCGCAGCAGCGGCGACCCGAGCATTATCCCTGAGTAATAGCTCAGGGTCCATGGAATATCCTCAAGACGTTGATATCGATGGCAACGATGAGAACAATGGCATAGTCAAAGGAGAGGGTGAAGAAGCTGATAGCGAGACAGATCGCGTCGCCCAGTCATTAGGGATAATGAAGGTTGACAATAACAAGTCGATGTACTTTGGTGATGCTCACTGGGCGACTATACTGAGCGATATCGCAGAAGTCAAGAATTATTTTTCGGAACACCAAAAACAGCTCAATGACCAGATGGAAAAGGTTCAGAAGTCCAAGCGGAACGAAGATTCGGCGCCGCAAGGACCGACGTTTCTATTTGGGGGATCCAAACCTCCCGAGTACTCCGAGCTCCTCGCAGCTCTTCCAAACAAGTCTGTCACGGACAAGCTCGTAACAAGATACTTCAATTCATATGATCCTGCTGTCCACATCTTGCACCCGCCATCATGGTATAGACAATACGAGAGACATTGGAAGGAACCAAGTAAGATCGGACCGGTGTGGCTTGGTCAGATTTTCGCCATACTTTGCCTCACGATGCATTCATATAATAAGATGGATGACGAGCCTCCTGAGTATCGCGGCAAATCCCTCAGTCTAGCTGCACAGTACCGATCGCTCACGGGACAATGTGTACAACTAGCGGATTTTACCAAGCCAGTAAATCAGATGATTGAAACTCTAGTTCTACATCTACATGGAGAGTACGCAAGGAACAGGGATTCAGAAGTAAGCGTATGGGTTATTGTCGGGATGATTGTGCGCCTTGCTATGCGTATGGGCTATCACCGAGATCCTAAGTATTTCCCCAACATCACGCCTTTCCAGGGGGAAATCCGAAGGCGTGTATGGACCTTTGTTCGGCAGTCGGACCTCCTATTTTCTTTCCAGGTCGGGCTACCGAGTATGATTCGGCTGGGAGACTGCGACACTGGGCTTCCTCGAAACATTTACGATGATGAATTCGATGAAGATACAAGAGTCCTTCCTCTTCCAAGATCCATGTCAGAACCTACTCCGGTCTCTTACATGATTGCGAAATCCTTACTGGCCTTTGCCTTTGGCAAGATCATTGAAAGCCTGCACTCAACTACTGCGAGCCACTATGAAGAGGTTATGTTACTAGACCAGAACCTGAGAGAAGCCCGTGCGCAGATTCCTACCCACCTCCGTCTTAAACCAATCGAAGAGTCCACGACGGATCCAGGGATGCTAATTGTGCAACGTTTCAACCTTTCAATGCTCTACCATAAAGGGCAATGCGTTCTACATCGGAAGTTCCTAACACGGGCCCGTGAGAACAACAAGTACGCACACTCTCGCAGAACATGCATAGATTCATCTATGGATCTTCTTCACCACCAAGCCACGCTTCATTACGAGTCTCGTCCAGGTCGCCGCCTATACGGCATGAGAGCTTTTGTCAGCGCACTTTGTACCCATGAATTCTTACTTGCTGCTATGATAGTCTGCCTTGACCTTGCTTATAGAGGTGATGCGGATTGTAACGGCCAAAGCTCGGCTGATATGTACACATGGGGTTCTGAAAGACGCGAAGACATGATACGTGCGCTTGAGGTATCACAAGGAATCTTTAGAGAAACGAGAGATGAATCAATGGAATCATACAAGGCTTCGGAGATTCTGACCGTCATGCTTGAAAAGCTGAAGTTCAGGAGGGATCAGAAAAACAATCGCCCACCGCAAGGCACGTTTCCTGGATTCGCAGGTGCGCTCGTTCCAGGGCTCGACAGCTCTACAGCGTTTGGACATCAGGTGGAAGAAAAGCCAGAGCATTCTGCAGCTATGACACTCGGTATGCTTAGTCATGGTGGAATGACTCCAAGTTCGGCAGCTCTGTTCAATGGCACTTTTCCTCCAGGATCAAACAATAACGCCAGCATGAATGATATGCAACCATCTGGGATGGCACCAAGTTATCCTTTGGAGCAAACCGTAAACGGCCCTGCGTCCGCGCCGAGCCCTTTCTCTTTCTTAGCAAGTGGTAATCCGATGGTGGATATGCCCTCAGTGGATTTGGACTGGGTACGTATCTTCATGAATGTGCTGATCACCGAAACTAACGGCATTCTTCACAGGAGCAATGGGATTCCTATATTCAGAATGCGACCCTTGACCCGAATACCCAAATATGGCCCAACAGCATGGATCTGTCTTCGATCACTGCGCCAGGGGACGGGCAAGAGCGGCGGTCTCCGCTGCCACAAGCAAATGCGTCAGGAGGTGGTGGTGTTTTCATGGGTGTCAGTACTCCACCTGGGAATGTTCCGATGTGAAGCTATCTCGAGGAGATAGGAAGCAAGATTATGTCTTACGATCTGAGGGCGCCTAGTAGGTCCTTATGGGCTCTTTGATTTGCGCTGCAGTATGGATACCACTCAGCTCTGATAGGGAATTTTGGGAGCTCTTTTGGAGCAGGGATTACGACATGAACATAGCTAGCCAAGCAATATTCTAGTTATAGGAATCATCTGTTACTTTTATCTTTTCATCCGATGCCTGAATTGGACAGCAATAACCCTGCTACCTAGATGCAATATCGCCCATGTCCGAAACCCAGAAATCTTTACGTGAATGATGATTTCTGATTGGTTAAATGTAACAACAAGTCCTAATAGAGACCGTACTTACCTCAAAATTTAAGAGCTATTTTCATCATGCCTCAAGTTGATTGAAGTTTCGAATATATTGCTGTCTAATCGGAAACTAAAAAGGCCGCTTTCCGTAGAACTATAAACAAAGCATGTTGTTGACAGCAACCGAGCCATCCCACTTGACGTCCCCCTGCCCCTCGCTATACTTTCACTCCACATTTTTCAACCATCAAACCCTCAAGTCCGATTCTACATTGGACGTGTGTTACTACCATGTCGTCTCTTAAGAGCGTCTACCAGAGTTTCCTGGCGAAGCCAAATGCTTCCGCTTTGACCGACACCGCATCCCTCCATTACATTACCACTCTTACTACTATAAACACTGCTGCGGCCATTGCGAGACATTTCGCGGCACAAGACCAAGTCTTGAAAAAGAAGCAAGAGAAGGTCTTGAACGCCGTTGCGAGTGAAAATTCCGTCTGTCTAGATGTCGAGACAACCTTGGAATTTCTGCAAGGAGGAGGTGCTTACTTACCGGGTCTGGATGACAATTTTCTGTCAGATCGTGTTGTAACGTTTCCAATGGTGAGTGTTACAACATTTTGCCCAGATTATCTTGCTAATACCTCGTTTGTTTTTCTAGATCCATATTGTGGACTTTCAAGGAAACCAGATTCGGCAGATCCGCCTTTACTGGGACCAAGGTTCGCTACTTAAGCTGGTCGACGTGATAGGTGCTCGAGCGAAGAACTGGCCAATTCGTGATGGCAAGGATCAAGCGCGCCTGATTGCTTCGAGCGCGGCAAACATGTCTCAAGGCAATGGCTCCTTGCAATCCTCCGCGAAGAACGGTTCTCGTGACCCGAATGAGGTGGTCATCACGAGCAAGCCTACGGAACCAAGGAAGAATGTTACGGGCGACCCACATGCCAGCTTGTCTCTTTTTGGTCCGCGAGATGATGACTCTGCCAATGTCCCAAAAGCTGTAGCCCCTCGTGGCTCAGCTAAGCCACCACCTAGAGACTACCATGACCTTTTCGTTGGTGACGATTCCCCAGATGCTTCGGCTCAGCCTCCATCACAAAAAGAGAACAGACCGAGGGCACAAAGCCAAAAGGCTCAATCAGCTAAGCCGCCACCCAGGGATTATCACGATCTGTTCGTTGGCAACGATTCCAATGCTTCACCACCATCGAAAGAGAGATCAGTTTCGCCTCAAAAGACAGGTCACATTGCGCCCAAAGGAGGGGCTGGGAAGAATTATCAGCCCTCACGGCTCTTTGATATGGGTGATACCCCACCTGGAACACCCAAATCCCCAAGCAAAGATACCTACATTAAGCCTCATCCCACAAAATACAAGCATTTTGAGATGGGTGCAGAGGACGACGATACCAGCAAGCCACAGTCGCCAGCAAAGTCCAGGGCAAAACCTCGATCACAGCTTGACCTTAGCGAATATCTCAACGCCGCAGATACACCCATCAAGAACCCTCGTAACCAAGATGTTCGTCACTTTGGCTTGGGCGACGGCGACACCAACGTCGAGAGTCCTGCAAAGCATCCAAACGTAGTACAAGCGCGCCCGGAAGCCAAAGCAAACTTTGAGTTCCAAGACGATGGCACTCCAGGCGATAAACGGCGCTTGGCGGGTCATCCTCGTGGGAAAGGTGTCAACAATGGACTAAGCCTGTACCAGAATAACCTCTACGATGACACTGAGCTACCTCCAAGTCCGAAGAAGAATCAGCCACTAAGCACTGTGACAAATCTCGAAGGACGAAGCAAGGATTTTGGAGCCAAAGGGGGTCTTGCTGACACCACACCAACCCTAACCGACCGTACAAAGGAGACTAAGCCAGCCTCGCCGCTTAAGGCCAAGTCCATGCAACCAATTAATCCCAAGCCCGACGACGACGATGAGTTTCAACACTTCGCCCCGCCAAAGACTCAAGTTCAAACCATTACTAGCAGCCGTCCCGCCTCGCGCGACCAAGAAAACCTTACCTCTGCTCGTGGTACAGATAGGCCTTTAGGTATCAAGAACGGTGGCGATGGAATGGGTGGGAAGAAGGGCAGCTTGAGGACATGGGGCTTTGGGGATGACAGCGATGAAGACGGCGTCGGTGGGGGTAATAGCGGGAAATTTGTAGCAGGGAAGAGGCAACAGGCGCCGAAAGAGAATGCCGGGCTTTGGGACTACTAGGATGCATAGGATCTCACTGATGAGGATATGGTATGAGGTTACGGTATGAGATTATGGTATGGGCAGTGGATCTTTACGAGGAAGGAGGCGCGGAAAGGGAGATTCGTACGGCTACGTCACTCGGTGGTTTCCTTGCGCTTGATGTACTTGTATTGGTGGTTCCAGTCTTTCCTTGCAAGGGAGGCTTAGACTATTCTTGAGTCTAGATGTCGGTAGAATTGCACTTGTACAATGTTTTTCCATTTCATGAGTCCCTGATGATTTGTTTGAGACCGGATGGAAGCGTAGGCATCAAACCATGATTCTATGTGGCAGTGAAAGGAAGTTGATTTCGGGTAATTCTGATCAACGTATGGGTATCAGAGATTGAAACTATTGTCGTTGGCGACTTTACTCAAAGTTGTTGCTGTTGAAGCCGGATGGCCAGCTCAAAACCTCAGACGAACTGGCTTAGTCATTTTCGCGCTAGTTGACAATCCCACTTCTGAGTATGGTAAACTTCCGAAGCACATCTCACGTACCTAGCATGCCTTCATTCTTCGATCTCCCTCGCGAGATTCGAGATGACATCTGGGAAATAGTATTGCAAGGTAACGATGCATCATCACTCCCTCATGGGCCCCAACGCAAGTCCAACCTCAAGGGCAAGCAGAGCCAGTCCTCAGCATCCGGATCACTTTCTCTTTTCAGCATCCTTCAGACAAGCCGACGTTTTTGCGATGAAGCTGCCCCCTATCTCTATAGAAATACTGCGATCTACCTGCTGCATCCATATCAGGCTCTCCGCTGGATCCTGACCATTGGGCCACGTAAAACTTCTTATATCCGTCACCTGGTATTGAAATTTACTTCACTGGAAATCAAGAACTCCAACGACAAGTACAACGCCCTTGATATCTGGCATCTTTGTCTGCGTCTGTTGACAAATCTCACTTGCCTCACCTTTGATTATGAACCCTACAGCATTCCCAGTTCTCCGGCAAAACCGTGTTATGATATGGATGCCGATTTGGCAATTTTTGATTGTGCTATGGTTAAGATGCTCAAGATATTCTCTGTCTCATCGAAACCGGAAGGTCTGCAGTCAGTGCGAGGAAACACTGGCGACGAAGAAATGCTGCAATTCCAACCTGAGCTGAAATACAAGCCCATCACGCACGCTGCCATTGCTATAGATGAACCGATGCCATACGTTTTAATTCTATCATTCATCAAGCTCATCAAGCGAGACAGCCATCGCTCCATCTCTAGTGAGGAGGACATTACGTGTCTCCAGACTTCTTTTCTTGCGGACCGCGGATTCTACCTTTCACGTACGTATACCTTCACTGAGGATCCGGAAAAGCCTTCTATTGTCATCACATACCGCAAGTCAGATGTATCCTTGCAGAAGTCGAGTCTTCCTAGTCCCAGGATCGACACCCTACTTTCGCATCTCCCAAAACTTCTCTATCTCCGTCTTGGCTGCCGCTACATAGACTCATCATTCTTGCCGACAATTCCGTCCAGCATCCAGACACTTGATGTTGCTTTTACCGATCCAGATCCTGAAAGAGTAGCTGCCAACCTCCAAACTATGCGCCATCACTGCGAGCAACTCTACACTCTAGCCATCGCTGTCTCGCCGCTGCATGATGCGTTGGTTTTGAATAAGCCTGCTGAGCGCTATCAAAAGCCATTGGACTATCAAGGATCTGAATTAGTGGATACCGTGAAATGGGAACCGTTTTGGCAAGCGATAAGGCATCTCCAAAGTACAGGTGTGAGAGTCTGGGAAGGTGAAGGGCCAGGTTTTAGAAGGGTGAACAAGCAGACCTCTGTACCAGCTCAAGGTTCATAGAATGGGATCGTCCGAATTTCGTTCCTTTTCATGAATGAGCCGCAGGCAAGTTAGCAGAGCTGCATCACAGGCTGCTGTCAAACACAGCTCTTCAGGGGTCTGGTAACAGAAGACTCAGCCGAATGTTCCATTCTAACGATTATCATGCTCAATTGCTTGGAGCCTTGCGAGGTCCTCGCGAAAGACTGCATGATCTTCCAAACGCTATTATCAGCGCTATGCTCTTCTCTGGAGATACTCATACGAACTCTGAAGGTTCGCACAGTGCATATCTTCTGACAGCTGTAAGTTTCTGTTTGACATTTCTCAAGGTTTCTGCGTGTTTTCTGGAATGATGACTACTACTTCAAACGATAACTTCTGATTACCATGAAGTAACCAAACAAATTTTAAGCTCAACAGTCTGACCAGCGTCCCAAAATCATAACAATTCAAAAATATCTGTCTAGGAACAGACGAGGTTAATACTTTTATTAACCACAGGCTTTTTATCTAGGAAGCGTTTGGCACGATTCTTGAATCCTGATTAGATATTTTCTGTACCTTCAGGATATGATATCGATCCACACCATTTGAATATCGCAACCGGTTCCATCATTACCCTGATCTATGGCTTAACGAATCATATCGGAACAGTTAAGGGGCACATGGTTCTGTCCAAGAAGTCAATATCCGAGCTCAGCACCATACCAAAAAGACACGATTAGCAGAAAAAAAGGTAACATACGAAGCACCGCCATCCACTACAAGGTTTGCGCCTGATGGTGATCAGCGGTGATTGACGCATTTTAGCCGCGGTGGCTTTAGAGTTACCTGTCATATAGCTGCTGAAACCGCTTGCCAAGAATCCTGCTACGCGGGCCACCTCAGTCGGCGTGCCCGCGCGCTCAAGGCCGATGTGTTCCTTCTGGGACTGTTACGGCAGGTCGTTAGCTTGTCACAATATCAAGAACTCATAGTTGTATCGAAGCACCTCTTTCGACTGTACATTCGCGGGTGGTAATTGGGACGTCATTCCCCGCATGTCAAAATTTTTAAGATCCACTCCGATATCAATCTGTCCGGGGGATATGCAGTTGATTCGTACACCAGAGCCTGATTCCGAAATGTCAGTACCGCCTCTTGCTTCAAGTCGTGAAATATTGCCTTTCTCACCTTTCAGAACCGCCACACCCGCCCGTACGACCCCCAACGCCGCATGTGAGCTCATCGTGTAGCAAGGGCCCCAACATCCTGTCAAGTCGCTTGAATCAGCAAAGCGACCCTCGAAACTCTCCGGATCTACCACAGGTTCCCTCTTGTCGAACGGCCTCCTCCACATCACCGCCACTTACCTCCGTAAGTACTCGCCACACTACTGACAATGACAATACTCCCATATGGCTGATCCTTCATCGCCGCATTTGGATAATTACCCTTGCTCTCCAGCAACTTCCCCATGGCCGGCGGCGCATACTTGAGCGCAAAAAATGGCGCCAGACTGTTCGCCTCGAAGCACTTCTGCAGATCCTCTGGTGTCGTCATATCAATCGAGGGTGGGCCTAGCAGGCCGGAGGAGCTCACCCAGACATCTAGGCGGCCCCAGGCGTTCAGAACGTCGTCAATGAGAGTAAGGGTGTCTTGCTCATTGGAGGATGCGAGGGGATAGGGAATGATTTTCGTGTTGGGGGAAGATTGGGAGAGCGAGGATGCGAGGGTGTCAATGGAGGAGGAGAGCGGAGAGTGATCGCAGGCTGAAATCGGGGCAAGGTCAGCTTGTTTCAAGGCAGGTGGGCTATGGGTATACACCGACCGTAGATACAAGCTGCGCCATGAGCCGCAAGCTCTGCTACTATGGCTTGCCCGATTGGCTTCGTTGCGCCTGTCACTACGCAGATGAATCCATACTATATGCCAATCTCGCTGGTTAGAAAGGCATTTCAACGGCATAGGAGGGTGGTTAGGTTACCAGCTTGCCATCAGACCGATATGGCGAAAAGGGAGACGAGTCGTCCATGTCTGGAACGATCTATTCTAAGCAATAAGAAGGGGAGTGGGGATCGGACAGAGATTTTTCGAAGTGAGAAGTGACGTGAAGAAGAAGGAAGAGAAGGTGCAGCTCTAGCTGCATACCTAAGTGGTTCAGCCATTGGGGGTCGTAATTTTCCAGAGGGTTGTGTATCTGTTGCTGGCATCAATATGATGATGTGCTTTTTCTCCACGGAAGACAGGCATGAAGAAAGGCTTATCGCAAAACGATAAGAGGAGAAATATGTAAGCGGTTTGAGATATTCACAATTGGGAGGAATATTTGATCCTTGATTCTGTAAGCTAAGGTACCTACCTAAGGTATGCGTGGTAAGGTACGAGTACTTATACGAGATGATTCAATACTGTGGACCTTCACATCCATCTGCTCTTCTATAGAAGCAGTTTTGGAATCTCATGTTGTTGTGCTCTGAAATCCGTAACCTTGTGTACGATATACCCTACCTTATGGCAGCCATCACCCATTCCATCCCAACGCATGGCGCTCGTTTGTGAGGAAGGTGCGCTTATGAGGTGAGGTTCAACCGTTCAACATCATGGTGCTCCGTAGAACCTCATAGAACAATTCTGCAACGTCTGTTCTCATACTAGGTACTGAATGCAGCATATACAGTTGAATGTCCGTATTCGGCATCTCATTTCGTACAAAAGCCTACGAGACAACTGGATTTGCAATCTCTTCTCAGGGAAATAAATATGAGGTGGGTGGATGGGAAGTTTTGAGTAGTGGTTGGAGTCAGGTTGGTCCTTGAGGCATTTTTCTCGTGGCTGTTGCAGGGTGAGAGATGGAGTAGTTGGGGGGGGTTTGTGGAGGTAGCACAGTACTACTCCCCTCCTCCGATCATCCCCCTTATATCCCCTCCTACCGAGCCGGCCCATTCATCCGTAATTCCCGGCCCCGGGCCCGGTTATCACAGCCCACCCATCGCATTTAACATCCAACTCCGATGTTGTTCTTGCAAGCGGAGGGGGGACGGGTATGGTATGGGACGGGTATGAGGGGGATTGGGGAGAGGGGTTGGAGGGGGTTTCTGTGGTGCTTGTTGGATGGGGGGGGATGGGGAGGTGAGGGTGAGTGGATGGATGGATGGGATGGGAGGGGGTATGGATGATGGGGTGGTTGAGGGAGTAGGTTCATGGGTAGTAAGATAGGGGAGAGGTTTTGGGGGATTGGGGGGAGAAAAGCTGTGTGGGGTGGGATGGAGGAGTAGAAGTAGTAGTAGTAGAAGAAGAAGAAGAAGAAGAAAAAGAAGAAGCAATATCAGGGTAGATTTGACGAGAGCGATTGACTAGACATCCTGCCTTGTTCATCATATATTGTTAATGCTGTAAGATATGTCATGTGCACTTATATCTTCATCTGCTCTGGAAACATCACGTTTCGCTCCATCAAATGTCAAATCATGAGTCGTAATTGTTCAAGGAAAGTAGGGACTCGTCGAGGACTCAATCACTTACCCCTGCACAGTCGTCACACTACCCGCGCACGCCCCTGGCCCTCCCAGCGCATCCGGATACTTCTGCGCCGATTCATTAATCGTGTAGTTGTATTTCGTTCCGGCATAACAACCGTCATTATAATAGGCCTGGCAATCGCCCGGGGTTGAATACCAAGCGATACAAGCGCTCTGGATGTCATCCAGGCAGAACTCGCAGCATTCGAATGCGTTGTCAATCCCGTGACTAATGCCGGCAAACGAGGCGACGGAGACAGCGTGGGCACCGATTTGAGGGGTGGCTGTCGCGCAGGCGCCATAGAGGATGAATGTGCTGGTTGTGTAGGTGTATTGGTACTGGGAAGGCGCGGGTTGAAAGGTTAGCACAAGCGCTTCTTTGTTAGATGAAGGTTGGGTGGTTTGGAAACAATTCATATGCTTGTGGTGGTCAGATGTGTACTGACCTCTGTACTGGCACTTGCGGTAAGAGTCACGGTAGGGGTGGTGGCGGGGAGACAGGAGCAGGCACTGGAGATGCGACTGGCGGGGTATGTTGAGACATAGGAGGGTGGGGCGATGGACTCGAGGTGTCTCCCATTAGGATAGACGCTGGCGAATGTTGTTTGGGTGAAGGTGGATCTTAGGACAGGTCCATTGTCAGTATGGAATATCGCATGAGGCGTAGCTGTTGGATTGGATATATGCTCACACGACAGGCGCGACGCCTGTGGTTGGGGTTACGGTATATATTGAACTTGTGGTAATATGGTTGTAGCTAGTACAGAAGGCTGAGGCCGCAGAGCTGTGGGCTTTGAGGGCCCGGAGAACGTTGTCTTGGTTACAGCCTCGCTTTACCACTCCTGCACCATTGAGCGCCTCCGGAATAGCAGTTGCAGAACTAAGAGTCGCTCTTAGGTGAACTAGGAGGGCGGGGAAGAGAAGTGAGAAGCGCATTATGAATTGCTTCCTTGACTTGATCGAGAGGTGAAAGAACAGAGAAAGATATCTGAATGATGATTTTTCAACTGAAAACAGGGTAACAACAAACCAAGAGCTTCTCCAGATCACCTCTCCGATGGCATATGGCTCCGAAAGTCAAGGGGAGAAGATCAGAGACATGAGATATTATATGAGAGTGAGAATCCAGGCGGTAGCTACATGCACCACTCAACAAGCAACAAGAACCGGAAGACATTGGCGATAACAGGACCTGCGAAGTCAAACGTGCAGAATGGGCTGAGAATGTTGGTCCGCAAAAGGGTGTGTGTAGCGAGCTAGGGGTCACACTACTATTGAAAGTACGCAGGATCCTCGTATCCTGCAAAACATCCATCATCTAGATATCGCTGGCTTAGTTGGTCTTTCGTGCCATTGATTGCATAAGATCTGAAGATGAGGAAAAAGTTGCTTGCTCGATTACACCCTGAAGGATGGATGCCTTAGATTGCGATTGACGATATGTACGGATTACTTGTGTATGATACTCACGTGATACTGTAGCCTCTTCAGCGCGTCGGCATCTTCCGAGACTCAGCCCTACGGGCATAAATTCTTACCTAGCGAATTTGCCTGATTAAGGTAGGCAGCCATTCTTCAAACGCAATGGCTTGTGTCATCGCGATAGCCTTGAATCTGTACTTAACACGATTTCTACTATAAATTTCTGAGGTGAACATTGGCTGTATATTCCCCAATCCTCGCCATGTCTAGTGGCGCTGCTAAACGAGGTCATCTGGTTTCCCACCGATACCTCTCCTCCTGGTGTTGCGGTGGAGGTGCAGCTGAACACCCTGGGACACCAAGTAAGCCAATTCACCAGCTGGAACAAGTGCCGGAGCAACCAGGGAAACCTTCAGGTCTTCCTGTGCAATGCCGATTGCCCCAAAAAAGTGATATCTCTGGTCCGGAAGAGTCCAGTTCTTGCTCCTTCCTCGAGCGTCTGCCATTCGAGCTTCGCCTTCGCATCTACGAATACGCCTTAGGTGGTCAAACCATCCACCTTGTCCATTTAAGAAATGATAGCGTACAATGGCCATTTCAAGCCTCAAGTCCGATGATAACCAGCATGATCGGGGCGAACTGGGACCCACTGAAGCCAGACCCTTGGGAGCCTCCAATTATCTCCCTAGCCTTATTGCTCACCTGCCGTCAAATTTATAGCGAAGCTGCCGACGTCCTTTACAGCTCCAACTTCTTTGCTACCGATAATATAAGAGTTTTCATACACTTGGCCGAAAACTGCCTGTGCCCACAGCGTCTCTTGGCAATTAAACACCTACAGGTATCTATTACGTGGCGTTTCTTCCCACTGCTAGCAAGCTATACTGGCCAGAAAGGTGACTATAATGGTTACTATGATTCGGCGACTTGGCGGCGGTTTTGGCATTTGGTAGCAAATGACATGAGGCTTACCAGCTTGGGCATTGACGTTGACAGCTTTGGCGCAGAGGAGAATCTTTCAGTCGATGCCGAGTGGGTGAAGCCGATACTACAAGTCAAGGGCATCAGATATCCAAAAGTTGCAATCAGGCCAGCCGGGCGCTCCTTCGAGATGTTCCGGGAGCAAGCCGAGTCATTCCAACAGGAGCTACTCATTGCCATGGGCAGGAAACGGGACGAGATTTGATGGGGATCGATATTTGATTAATAGACTATGGTTATAGTGTTCTGGGTGCCCTTCAGCTTCATTCATCACTCACTCTAATCGCCCACGTAGTACGAAGACTGCGTCAATATAACAACTTCGAGCCGGACTGTACGATATCACTCTGCCTAAGACATGCTGGTGGAGTAATCGTTGGGGGCAGCCACAGCCCAGGAGCCGACTCCATCCTGTGAATGATTGAGGGGGGCCGTCTGTGCGTGTGATAGTGTGCATAATGTCGAACGTCTGGCCATTCCATCCAGTCTTTGTTGGCATGATGTGGAAATCTGAATTACTCCACTCATTGACAGATCGGCTTGCTTTTGGACTGGTAACGAGTATCTTGAGATTGACCAAGGTGCCATCTTGATTCTCCTGTCGCAGCTCGTCAATCATATCTCGCGGATTCTCCATGACAGTATCAATGTCGCTGCGGCGACCAGCGTTCTCAAACCAGGAGATTCCTTCAATGATGCAAAAAACAGTTGTGTTGTCGGGAGTTAAAATAACAAATTCTGAAAGAGACCGCAGAGTTGAGAAATCTCATAGTCGAAAATCTGCTTCAGCAAGCCTTCCTCGATAAATGCACAATTGAATTTAATTCTCAGAATTTGGAAAATAGAACGTCTCATTATACCTTGGGCGCCTTCCAGGCCACCTCCCGGCGTGGCGTGAATACCACAGAAGAAAGTTATCCAAACTGCACCTGGAAGACCTTCTAGGGCCTGTGTCAACAGCGCAACAGGAAACGTCAACGGCGATGTTGCAACAGTATTCGTCGAAAGCTCCATGCCGCCCACAACATGCATTTGCGACTCGTTCGTGCTGAGCCATCGCTGAAACATCACATCTTGCATCAACCCGGCTGCTCGCTGTTGTTGAGCGGTTTTCAGTCTTTGGCCAAGTGCAGCAGATAAGAAATATCACGGATCAACATTTCATGGCCCACGTCCAAGTCATCTCGTAGTTGTCGCACGTTGACAAGTGGACCTCCTGCGCAAGGTTTGGAGGGCTATTTGGCTTTGTAAGGCCAACTGGCTGAATTCTAGTCTCTGGGAGCTTTTCGGTGTTCTTTTCTCATTCTGTCGACATGTTAGATATCGTTATGCTTCTATGGTTATGAGATGGGTAGGGTTTTTTTTACATGATGTACTCTCTGCTTAAATCTCTCATTGAGTTTAAGAGCAAATTGGCAAGGGAACTGAAAACTTTAGACGTATGCGTCTGCTCTTGAAGAAAGACATTGATATCTTGGAAAATTTGAATGTTGTTGTCTTCTAACAGCAGGGTATTTTTGCTCGATAGCGAACTCTATATTTCAGATTCTTTGGTGGAGACAATAATTACGCGCTCGCACAACTGCCTCGACTTGTCCTGTATATTAGTTGTGATCTGTTGTTCCAATGGCTCGGCGTATCTTTCTTGTTGGAAAAAGACCTTGAGGACCTTCTCTGCCTATTGTCAGCAATTACATTCCACATAATTTGAGTGGTTGAAGGTATTTCGTACTGTAAGTTGAATGGTCCCACCACTCGATCATGCCTTCAATTCCCGTCAAATTGCGATATAAAGCTCTTCAGCTTTGCCAAGAAGTCCTTCATCATGTCGATACAATTCGAGATAGCTGTGATGCGCTTCGAGAGTTCTGGGCAGCGCTGGTAAAGTTTCCAAAACGTTTGTACGAATTTTCCCACACGAGCTGCCGCCTGTCTTGTGGTCATTTTCCTTGAAGTCAGAGGGCTATCGATTGTGCCTTACTCCAAATACTAGCTTTAGCGCTCCGCACGTAACAGACGAATATTCGCCATTGGGGAGATTATCCAGCCAGGCTTGCATGGCGTTGGTAGATCCTCCAAAAGCCCGGCTCGCTGTTTGAAATGGATGTTTCCAAGATTTACCCTTCTTCTCATACTCTTTTGCCGCTCTTTCTGCTTCTTGCTGGACTTCTTGTCATGTATGTTCCCCTTGTGCATTGAACTCTTAGATTACATGATTTCTTGACCTTTCAATACAATACTGCAGGAAATTTTTGGAATGAGCTGTACAGGCAACAACACTAGATTACTGTTCGGTTTTTGTTTCTCAGTTAAATACTTCTAAGACGCATGATATACTTTACCTAGAAGAGGCATGTCTCAGAACGATAGTGGTGGTTGAACTCTCATAGCAGGTCCTTGGATCTCCCTTAATGTTCCTCTGGCCGTTAACACTGCAAGCCCAAGCAAGATCAATTCCAGAGGCACAGTGCGTTATAAATCGTTTGATCTCCTTCATATCATTGTTACAAAAATTTCCGACAGAATACATTCCCTTTGTGGTTTTGTTTTCTTGTTAGTCCTTCGAGATGTCTTCGCTGGAAAAGAATACCGCAGGGACTTTGAGTGGATCCACCATGGTACGCCGTATCGGTTCCATGCAGGAACCTTCTTCCCATCACAGCCTGTCTGCCAACCCAGATTCTGAGTTATCTGGGTTCACACAAGTTCGTCTTTCTCTCTTCGCCCTTTCAGCCAACTACTGCAGATATAATCGCCTCTGAACTAGGATACAAATCACGTCCTGCCCAAGGCTGATGGAACTAAACCGAGTTCCCCCGCCAAGACTTCTTAAAACGACATGGAGCCTGCAATTGTTGAGCGGCTTAATGGAGAGAAGCTGCAAGCTTCCACAGCTAAAGACAAAAAACGCCGCATTCAGAAACCATGCCAGACAACATTTTAAGCTTGAAGATCCAATCGAAAAGCCCCCAAAGCGTCTAAAGCAGTACAGTAGATATACCATATTAATGGAAGATCGCGTGCTGGCCCTTGAGAGCGAATTTGCAGTACTCACTAACAAACCAACGCCTGCAGAGACCCGAGCTGGAGCAGCAAGAGTCAAAGAACAAGCCTAAAGTAGATATACCAGAATTGAAGCTCATCTCGATAAATGACTACATGACGAATAAAGGGAGACCCGTTCCGGCGATACCTTTCGCCATTAACGATCTTCTGGGCTAGCCACACCTGCATCAGTCAGCCACCAAAATACGACGCAAAGCTAATCAGACGATCATAGTTAATGGGACGACGGCCGGAGACGACCCTGAGCTTGCGGGCAAAATGGCTCGTAGGATTAGGGATCTCCCAGATCGTTCACGGACTAACTCCAGGCCTGTCATCAACCCACTCTCAAAGTGGCGCTTGGACCTTGCGATGGTACATCCCTTAGTCTTGCAACGGCCATTCAAGATATTTGTTTATAACGAACATCCTAACAGAAAACATATGGCAGAGTCGAACGCTAGATTCGCCCAAGGAATTGATTCAATACTGACAGGGGACACAGTTATCGATTTTCCCAAGTCCGTGGCTGTGCTACCACCGCCCTTGAATTACGCAGGAAACAATACAAAAGGAGTTGCTAAAGATAGGCCTAGTCCAACAGAGTCTACTAGCAGAGATCCCGAACAAGAATCGAAGGAGGCATCTATTTGGACTAAAGAAGCTTGGGTGGATCGACGTTGTCTCGTCAATTTCATGAACGATTACCTTAAACCTGTCATGCACTCACTCTAAGGTAGTCTTCGCTCTGATATTTGGTTCAGCGAATTGTGGTACCTATTCAAACCAAGCCAGTTAGCATATGTCAAAGACAAAGACATTCCTTAGAAGGTTTGGAGAGTTGTTCAGACGACTGGTGGACGAAAATGTTTGAGTTCAAGAAGTGATTCAGACAAATCAGAAGCCGCCTCCAAAAAATCATGTGAGCCCGCACACACCGATTTCATGCCTAATTATTACTATATCGATATGATGGCGTACGTTGTGGTTCAAGCATTTCCGACTTTCATATCTCCAAACTCGATAATGCCCGAGCGATAGATGCACTACCATTGTACCCCTTTTCTGTCGCAGAAAGAGACGGCATGGTGGATAGCGAGAGGTTGGCGAAGTGAGGACGAGAGATTATCAGATGTACTCCAAGCTGCCATCTCCATTATTCGGGACGAAGCCAGATCCGCCAACCCTACGGAGATTATCTAAGTCATCAAAGTAACAATGATTCCGGCAGAGTCTCTAGAGTATTTTCTGAAAACATTTACAGTGAGGTCATGATTGAATACGACAGGGCATTGCAACGAAATCCAGAATGGCTTCCGGAAATTTTTGAACTTAATCCCCACAAACACGATCCCTAACGAATAGATACAAGAGAGGTTGAAGAAAATGCAATCCAAGAAGGCCGCTTCTTTGAACGCATGGAATAGGATTGGCGATGAGATATGCGTGTAGCTCATTCCAATCAAAAGCCTCTACTCCCTATTCCGTGTGGTAAGATTTCGCTACAAGTCGTTTCGAACTGTGCTAAGTGCTCGAAAGGGGATATCGGATTGACACAAAAGGAAGTAGAAAGCAAACGGCACACTTTCAGTTGGCTCAAGCAAGGGACTGCGTCCTGTTGTTGGATGAAGCAGATATCTTTCTGGTTCAACGAAACAATAGGGACTTAAGAAAGCGTTGGTATCTGGTATTTCTGTCCTATCACAATTATTCCACTTCGAATATCAGCTCACCCTATGTCTTACTAGTCATCCTCGGGGTGTTGGAGTACTACGAAGGTATCCTCTTCCACACAACAAATAGTGTCGGTGCAGTTGACGAGGCTTTCAAATCACGTATCCATGTACCGTTCTATTATCCCTGGCTCAATGAAGAGCAAACATACAAGATCTGGAATTCACAACTACGTGATATAAAAAATGAATCAAAGAATGTTACTGAATTTGATACGACTGATCTACTACGTTACGCCAATACTCTCTTGCAGAATCAAGCGAACAGTACAGGAGTTATAGATAGTGAGCCGCGTTGAAATGGGCGACGAATCAGGAAAGCGTTTCAGAGTGCAAGTGCCATCGCTGAATATGATACTATGAATGGTGAGCCTGCGAGACTGGATGACCAGAAAGTCGTCAAGGCATCGGATGCCTTTTGACGATCATCTTCGACGCACGAAAAAACGGTTTAGTGATGCGGATATAACGGAAAATGATATGATGAGGGCAGAAACATACGGCCTTCAAGCCAAACAATCACATCTGGCGCAGCAGCAAGATTTCCCCCACCACGACGGCAGTCCTCGGTTGCCTTTCCGACAAAGCCTAAGACCACAAATGAACGCTCCCTACATGTAGCAGAACATACAGCCTACGGCCCAGCCTCAGGGGTATCCGAGTATGACTCCACCGCCAATACAACACCAGCCAGTAAATGGATCTCACAAACCCAACCCAACCTGCGGCCCTATGGTCTACCTCAACAGCAGCCTCCAGCGCTTGCGCCCATACCCACGCCTCAGCAGTGGCCCAATACCAATTCCCTGAACCCTTCCACCCTACAACCTCCTCTCCAGCAACAACCAGCTACGCCGTGCCACAGGCATTCAATTGGCGCAAGCCGGCGCTCAAAGGCAGCAATCGCAATCCGTGACTCCCCGAGCAGCAGCAGATGGGCGTTCACCAACCGCCTCAGCCCGTGCAAGGCCAGACAACGCAGATTCCGCAACCGCAACCGCAGGGACAGGGATGGCAGGTGTTTGGCACAGATAGTGGTGCTTATAGGTACAAGTAGCGGTAGGTCAAGGCGTAGTTATAGATAGCTGGGTTATGGGAAAGGGGCGAACTGGACATTTCTCTGGATACGTCGGGATTGCAGAGAAGAGAATTGGATTTTTTTTTTGGTGGTTCTTAGAACTCTTGTCCAACCCTTCCACAATCTAAAGAATCGTTTCTGGCTTCACTTTTTCTTTTTCCCCTTTCCCTCCACATCGATTCCATCTTTGCGGTACGCGGTTCCGGTAAAAGTATCCTATTGAATTCCCACCACGACCACAACGATTTTCGAAACCGACGTTGCCGTGCCCAGCTACCCAGCAGCGTACACTACAGTACATACACCGCAATTTGTACCCGGAACTCTGTCGTTCATCTCAACAAAACACGCCCAGCCCCGTTTTAAATCACATCATCATTACAGATGAAAAAAGCTACCAAGTCCAACGACTGAAAAAACCCTCACGCACAACCACGAAAACACCACCAGCACTATTGACCAGAAAATTTCATCTGATTATTCCCCCCCCCCTTCTCCCCCTTATAGCATAACATCGACACACACTGGCCAATTCAAAGAGGACAACCCCCCAAATCAGAAGGTATATATAACACAACACAACCCCAACCTTCATCACAGCGCAACACCGCCCTCTCAACTACACCTCAGTAAACCCACACACACGCCCCCTCTCCCCTCTCCCCTCTCCCCTCTCCCCTCTCCCCCCCCACCACATCCCTCCCGCATCCCTCCCCACCACCCCGCCCGCATCAACCCATCTCCCCAACCGCCCACCCCCTCCTTCCCCAATCCCTCGCCTAAAAAAACAACGCAAACATCGCTATCATTAATTATCCTTTTCACCTTATTTTACAAAAGGGAGAGAGGTAGGCGGTAGGGGGGTTTGTAAGATGTTAGAAAGAAAAAAAAGACGGCGGAGGGGTAATAAGATGTAAAGATGTGGATGGGTAAAAGAGTTGAGAAATTACCCCCCTTGTGTTCTGCAGGGGTGGGAAGAAGGGATGGGAATGGGAATGGGGGGTAGGGGAGGGGATATGTGTGCATGGCTACTTACTGTATCATCTAACTTGTGCTATTTCCGAGGTCGAGGTCGAGGTCGAGGGGAGGGTAGGGTAGGGGAGGGTAGGGGGGCTGTTGCAGAGTGGTCGGAGGGAGGGAGGGAGGGAGGGATGAGAGAGAAGGTTGGGCGGGAGTGGGGTGGGTGAGTGAATGGGGATGTCGCTGGTGGGGTGGGGTGGTATGGCTACGATTGGTGAGGTCCATGGGGGTGTGGATTTCTGGGGATTTTTTTGGGGGGGGGCGAATGTAAGGGGATTGAGAGAGGATAGAGAGGATTAATTTGGTTTAGGTGGGTCTGATGGCTGATGGCGTAGGCTCTGGCCCATGAGCAGAACACGGAGATTGTTATGCAAATACAGGTCTAGAAAAAGATTGAACGCTCCAAAAGAGAAAAAAATGCCTGAAAGCAATGATACCATGCCGTGTTGTACATCTCAGTTCTCCTCCCCATGAGAAAGCAGAAAACAGTCCAAGACACCCGCTAACCAAAATCGCTCGCTCGGGACGCTTGAAACAACAACAAATCGTTATCATGAATTAATCTTCCCAAAAGTCTAGGACTTCCCGCCGCTCACCTTCCGCCACAGCTTCCGCACCCTACCGCTATTCCTGGATGGGGTGTCCCAGATATCGCGGCCGTGCGTCACGGGCGGCAGCTGTTGGAGGGCCAAGGGGTCGTCGCCTTTGGCGTACTGCACCTTTTCGGTGGCGCGGAGGTCGGGGCGGGTGAGGGTCATGCGGAGGGTCATTTCGCGGCTGCCGGAGAGGAGCTGGGCGTAGGGTTCGGTGGGTTTGAGGCCGGTGGTGAAGTTCAGGGAGGGAGATTTTGGGTCGGTGGAGGCTTGGTTTGTGGAGGGGTGATGGTGTAGCTTGGTGGGGGTGGTGTTGTTTGAGCGGCTGTTGGACAAGTCTTTCTCCGGTAGGCTCGCGACATCGTCTCCGTCGTCGAGGGTATCGAACAGTGAAACAGTCTCGTCGTCGTAAAAGGTCAGGACGGTTGGGGCAGTTTGGTGCTGCCGCGAGAGCGAAGGTCTCCGTAAGGTATCATTCTTTTCTTCGAGAGCGGGGAATCCGAACTCAACTGCTTCATCAAACTTTTGTGCTGAAGCCAGATACACCCGTAGCTTCAGCCTGGCCTCTGGATCTTGATAATGTCTCGCCGCTGGGTCAACGGCCGCCTCGGAGCCGATCTTTGTTGGTACTTTTAAAACGGTACGGGTCCGTTCGTATTCGTCTCTTGCTGTGGGTCTCGGCAATTGCGTTGGTGGCATGTCACGTTGGAGCTTGCTCGCAGATGGCGTCAGATTCCCGCAGAAAGGCATGTTGGTCAGGGAAAGTGTCCTCCGAAAAGAGGGCTTGCGTGTTACCGCTTTCGTGGCAGGCTTGGCGGCATCCACAACGTGTCTGTGGTAATCGTCCAAGGTCAGGTCCAAGCCCGAGTCATCCTCCATCCAACGAAAGCTGTCCATCATGGAGTCATCCATGTCCGCCGCTGAGTCTATATGACCTTCCGCCTTTGAGGATGAGGGACTTGTCGAGGTACCGGTCGAGTATGATGTCCGTAAAGTGGGCACGCTGCGGTTGACTGGACGTCCAAGCCTGTAGAATGCTTCGTCCGTGGCGTCCACGATTACACTCTCACAATGTCCGGCGAGAAGGTATTGCTCCTCCTTGGTAAAGTGCTTTCTTCGGACCGTCTCAGGCAGCCTCAAAAACCATTGGGCATCTGCTTGTGAAAAGTCATTCTCGGGCGACGGGGTCTTTCGCAAGCGCTGTCTCGATGGACCTCGAAAGTAACTCGAGTTACGGCTGAGGCTTGGTCTGGGTGTCGTCTTGGGCGGCCTGACTATATGGTGGGCCCGGCACGTGGAAGTGGTACGCGGCGAGGAAGATTGTGCTAGTCTCAGTCTTTCGAGTGTAGAAAAGTACTGTTGGAATGCTTGTCAGTGGGAAATCCCGACATGGAATGCAGCAAGGTCGCAGAATTCCAAACATATAGCATTTATGAAGGCAGAGAAATGTGTAAAGTCCGCGGTACCTTGCGTTTAATGACTGGAGGAAAGGTTTCGAAGTCATTGTTCTCCAATGGCTCATAGAATTTCATGACCAGATTGATTCGGAGCTTTCTTTCGCCGGCTTTTCAAATCTCCGCCCTTTTTCGTATTCTAGTGCCAGCAGGGGGCCAGTCTAGTACATCAAAAAGGAGATGGGTAATGAATGCTAAAGTAGTGATGGCGAACTAAGAATATCAATCAAAATTATTGGTACGTTGTAGGTAAGGTATGTATGTGTAAGTTCAAAAAGGTTTGGATTTGAAGGGAATGAGTTAGAAGTATTCTCCGGGCTGTTGTTGTTGTTGTTGTTGTTTGCTGGGCCCGACTTGCGGCTGACAAGGGGAGGCCTCCATGTTTGAGAAGTTTGGGGCATCCCTTACTTACTGTTCCAGGCTGTTGAACAGCACAAGTATTTTCGGTGTGTGCTGCCGCGATCATTGCGGGATGATGAGCACGTTCTACCGAGTAAGGGTTGGGTGGCTGCTCTAGAGCATAGGTACCTTGCAAACAGGCTCGAAGCATATCAGACGCCACATGCCTGGTATGTACTCCCGTCCGTAAGGTATGCAACAACGACAAGTCTTGATCTTGGTCGTTCTATTGACGGCAATCAAGATCAGGAATGCTTCTACTCAAACTCTGGAAATTGGACGTCTGATACTGCATTCGTGTGAATGGTTACACGCCTTGATGCAGGACAGCAAGACAGCAAGATAAGGTAGTCCTAAGGTATCACCAAGGCACTACGCATTAGTTTTGCACGTCACGGCTATTTTACGCGAGGTAGCCCGAGATTGACACGAACGACAAGTTGTGGGCATCTGTCGGGGGCTAAGGTCGATAGTCCGTACGGAATACATGGGAGAGGACTCGATGTCCTCGAGAGGCGGAATATGTACATAGCAACAGACCAGCCTTGGTTTGGATGATCCGACCTGTGAGCCGTATCTCCAGGTATCGGAGTGGTTTCAGGGCGTATCTATGTATTTCCATTGTTGACAAGCACATGGCCTGTGGACGACACAAGCAGGGATCATACATAAGATACATGTTGGTTGCAACATGCAAGCAAGCCGTCAATGGAGCCACGTGAAGTTCGATCTACCCCGGTCGAAAGATGTACAGTACCTTGCCATCAGGAAGGAATGCTGCATGCAGTGCATGCATAAGCTGCAACTCTAGGTACAGTAAGGTACAGTAAGGTACCTTAGGTGGTACTGTAGGTAGCCCGGGGGATTGGTTGGTGTCTGGGCCTTGAAAGGCGGTCTGTTTCAGGCCAGGGAGGAGGCCCAGATCAGCCTAGCCTGTAAGGGACCCCAGGGATAATTCATCATTCACCGCTCCCTCGCTTATCGGCCCCCCACCCCTTCTCTAACACCAATCGGTTACTGTAATTATAAGCTGCCACCGGCTGCCAAACTTCCTTGGCAGGCACGCAGGAAACCACTTTGGCCGACTCGACTCAACCAAAGAAACAAACGCCTTCTCGGTCAGCGACATACTCTGACGTGCGAATCCTCCGCTATCTATCCATCACTATCCCCCACTACTATTCGTTACGTCAGTCCTTTGTCAATCAAATATGAGTTTCTCGGGTCGCAAGTTCAGTATCAGCAAAACTCCAGGAGCGAGGTATGCCGCTCAGTTGCAGAAACACTACCCCCACCCCCACCCCCCCGGAACCTGCTCCCTTACAGTACCTTGGCTTACCGAAACAGTGAAGTGAGCTCCAAGATACATCGCCAGTTCCGTAATGCCCATGAGGGACATCAGTCGCATGCTGGCTTAGACCCTTCGCGAGCATCAACCGGAGTGGTGTGGTGTACCGAGCGAGCAAACGAACATGGCTTTGCAGATAACCCCACGGCCTGGGCCAACCTGGGTCAAGGAGCGCCCGAGGTCGACGATGATATCAAAGGGAGCTTCCAGAGGCCCACGCAGATTGACATCTCTATGAATGGACGAGAGTACGGTCCCACAGCGGGCATCAAACCCTTGCGAGCAGCCATTGCCAACCTGTACAACGCACATCATCGGAAGGGCAAAGATAGCCAATACTCGTGGGAGAACGTTGCGGTCGTACCGGTATTTGCTCATGCTCGAGAACACCACTGAGTGCCACAGTTCAAAGTACGTATAATGCAGCTGACATTCCCTCCGTGGTAGGGAGGACGAGCTGGACTCATCCGCATAGCGGCGGTTTTGAACAACGCCTACCTTGGCTTCTTCATTCCAGATTACACCGCGTACAACGAGATGCTGTCTCTTTTCCGAAACGTACGTCTCCCAGCCTTCTGGTTATCTCCTTCCTCTTTTCACCCAAAACATGATCTAAGTCTTACAGTTTGCTGCTATTCCCTCGCCATTATCGGAAGATGATGGCTACCACATCCATCCTGACAAAATTGCCGAAGAGATCTCCCGCGGTACATCTGTCATTCTGACCTCCAACCCTCGGAATCCGACAGGGCAAGTGGTGAAAAACCCAGAGCTTGCTGAAATCCAAGACATCGCTCGTGATCGAGCGACGCTTGTCATGGACGAGTTTTACGGCGGCTACAACTACACAAGCAACTGTGACGGGACAACCATAAGCGCCGCCGATAATGTTGTAGATGTTGACGACGACGATGTTCTGATAATAGACGGTCTCACCAAGCGCTTTCGTCTCCCAGGTTGGCGTATAGCTTGGATCATTGGGCCAAAGGAATTCATCAAGGCCATTGGATCCTGCGGCTCGTACCTAGATGGTGGCGCTAATGTACCATTCCAAGAAGCTGCTATTCCCATGCTTGAGCCCGGAAAAGTGCTTACGGAGATGAAGGCGCTGCAGACGCACTTTAAGAGCAAGCGAGACTATGTTCTTGGCCGACTCAAGGAAATCGGCTTCACAATCAAAAACGTACCGGACTCGACGTTCTATATCTGGCTAGATCTTAGCGGACTACCAGAGGCAATCAACGATGGTCTGAATTTCTTCCAGAAATGCTTGGAGAAACGCGTCATCGTAGTGCCAGGAATCTTTTTCGATCTTAATCCTGCGAAGAGAAGGGACCTCTTTGATAGCCCTTGTCATCACTTTGTGCGTCTGAGCTACGGTCCAAGATTGGAGACGCTGAAGATGGGGTTGGATGGGATTGAAAGCATCGTGAAGGAGGCAAAAAGCATCAATAGAAGGTATAGTCTCGTATGGGGTTATTAAATAAGAGCACGTACTAATCCAATCGAACAGGGACAGCATTAAGGCGAACTGACCAGACATCTATGGCGGAAAACGAGACCGTACGACACGACTCATGATTATGACACCAGTCCCTCCATATACCTGGTCGCCAAATGGCGGCATGTTCCTAACCTATGGTTTGTCTGACCATTAGATCATGACACTATTCATAGCAACAAGAAGGTGTCAGTTGCGTCCAGGATCACAGCTCGTTGACGTTCTGTCGTGTTTGCCAGATCGCTCTTCCTATACGCGTCATTCATGCTTTTCGTGTTATTCAAACCTTCCTACGGTAGCTTCCTTTCCCTTACACCCTCTTTAAACACAACATTATCCCAGACATCTTTTTCCATCCCCAAACCTATCCAAAATGTGCCTACACCATGTCCTGTGCGCCTGTGATTGCAACTACTAGTTCCTACATCGATACCAGTGGCTGCAGCTATCGTAATACCCATCTCTTCCACCACCTCCCAATCCCTTGTCCTCAACACCAGATGCTAAATCAGCGCCTGATTCCATGTACTTCACACACACTCCGAAGGACGTCTGGAGGGTCCCATGAATTACTTACCGTAGGTAAGGGTAGCACCTGCGCACCCAAGAATCAATGCGATTTTCAGCCATACTGTATCCCTTATGGAATCTTGATACGATTCTCAAAGTTACAGTCGTTTGTTGAAAACATTGAAACTATTCATTGAATGTTCTGCATATCTGACATGTAGATAATTAGACGGTTTTTGGTTATGTGGTACGACTGTTGCGTTGATGAGAGTCGACTATATATAGAACTATGTATGGGAGAGCGAAAAGGGGGGTAAAGCTTCTTGCTACCTTAGGTACCTAGTTATGTATCTTTTGGGTGACACCCAGGTGAAGCTTGCGGAACGGTTCCGCACATTATCTGGAGTAAGGTAACTTTCGGAGCTTTTACTCCGACGTCAACTGTGGAAATACTCCGGAATTCCAGGTATCGTTCAATGTCCCCCCTTGCTAATGAAAAAAAAAGAATTTACTTGATCCGCAAAGGGTATCCGTACAATGAGAACATAGAGCATTGATGCTCTATTTCTGTGCAATGCGCTTCGTCACTTGAAGTTGTTCGTGCTATGCCAAGTCAAGGATTTCTTTTGGCAGGCACAGGACATGATCTCTGCTGATGTTGTTCTTGCGTGAGGGAGCAGAGCAGAGCTTGTTTTTTCTATTGTTCTACTTCATTTGTAGATTAGCCGAAAGCAATGTCCACTGAGTCCCAACCCCGAGCTTCCACCGCTCGGGCTCCATCCACCCCTCCGCCGAAACAGACGACAACCAGCGTGTGAAATCTGCCGCAAGCAAAAGTTGGCGTGTGGTCATGCGTTGCCTACCTGTGGAAGATGTGTACGGCGTGGTATGAGCAGTGAATGCTATTACCATCCATCTCCGATGAGAAAATATGGTTCAGGAAAAATCCGCGGCTCGAGAACTTTGATAGCGCAAAGAGAGTCTGATTCTACTAGCCGAGAGCATAATCTGCCGACGCCCACGACTAGCTCAGCTACAGCTGCTTTGTCTGACTCTGAAATCATGTCAAACGTACTTTCTTTCCACTATCTTGACAGACAACCACTCGGGACCCAGGGGTCTCTCAAGGCCGTCGGCAATATTTGCAGAAAATCAAACAGATCTTGGCTCTGGACTGTGGGACGTTGAGACTGAAGTTAGTGATCATGACTATCTTCATAATAAAAAAGGTCCCGTCAAGCCATGGTACTTTTGAAGATGTTGAATTAGGAACTAAAATCCTACTGCTTATTCCTAGTCAAAGTCGATGCGTTGAACTGGTGAAGCGCTACTTCAAAGCTTTCCACCCCATGGACCCTATTCATCATAGACCAACAGTAGATTTCTGGCACAAAGGGCTCTGGAATGCTTTCACGGAACACCTTGAGGAGCCAGGAGTTTCAGAGAACCTACAAATAGTCTCACAAACCATATGCAGGAATCAGCTAAATCGTACTGACGTTGAAATCCACAAGGCTTATAAGAAATGGGTAGAAGCATTCACAGGACCACGTCCCCGCTGGGAGACTGTTGGAATCCTATTCGCTATCTGTGGGATATCCTGCATGACCTATCCGGCATGGGCTTACTGGAGAAATCCCGTTGAGAACAATACGACTCGGGAAGCCTTTGCAATGTAGATGCTGTCATGTACGGGCGACTGTTTACAACTCTGCGAAAGCATTGGAGGGGTCAACGATCTAAGAGTATATTTGATATACTTACTTCTCACTTTGCGATTCATGTATGGAGGCGAAGGTTTGTCAAGACCTGTCTATTCGCTCGTGCCGGTCTGATCGCAACCATAGAGGTACAGCATCGACCGTGGAATATCCGCGGTCAACTCATAAGTGCTGTGACCGAACTAGGCCTCCATAACCGAAAGGAGACTGAGTTACCTACATCATCCCTGCTGTCGCAGTTTCGCAAGCGGACCTTTGCTGCTTGCTTTAGTCTTGACAAGTTGATGTCCACGCATGTAGGAAGACCGCCGGCCTTGAGCCGCCACTATTACTCTACCCACAATCCTTTGGATTTCGACGATGATCAATTCGCCGCAGATCCTGAACAAATACAATCAACAAAGCAAAATCTCGACGATTCTGGATGGGATATTGTGGGGAATGTCTATCCTTCGACGTACCTGCGCGCCTGAATGGTCATGGCGGGCGTACGTGACATGATTCTCGAAACATATCTAGGAATCGTGGATGAGCCCGTAGAGCATAGAGTGAAGTTGGCTTCGTCCATCTACACAAGATCCGACTAATGAAAATAGCGATTTGAAATTAGCTTCAGAGCATGCCTACGTCTACCTCCCACCACAGATAAAGATCGAACCGAAGGAGATTCAACTTCATGTCACATCGCCTGCCATTCTGATGCAGCGAATATTCATCTCGCTAGAATTTAGATACAATTTGTTCCTGTTAGAGAGGATCACGTCCAACAGCAATTTCATTAAACGCCAACCACTTCTGGTTGTAGCCCAAGACATTTTGCACATGATACTCAACATGTGGTCCCGACGAGACTTCATGGCGGACTTTCAATGGCAATTTACATGGGTCGTATGTTATCCGCTCCCAGTCTTTACTCGTTGCCAATCTAATCTCGAACGTTGGTCATTCAGATCTTGGAATACGGCATTCCCAGCGGCGGAGCCCTCTGCATAGAGCTCCTCCAACAGATGCGCCATTCAAGCGCCAGCCCGTCTCCAAGCACAGGCATCCCCACCCCTCTGATCCCACGGTCTCAAATGATACAGAGCCTCAGTCTTCTCACCAGCTGCCTCGACTGGGTCTCATCCGAAGTTGTAGGGCTGTCTAAATGTTACGACCGCATGTGTAACATCGTCAAACGCATCCTCGATCGGATACTGACGCCCGTCGTAGCTGGCGATACTTCTTCAGCTCCTTTGTCGCGCCAGCGTGTGCCGCCGTCGTCAGCTGAGGAGCAGCAGGATTCCGGCACGGGTGCGAATCAGGTATCTGGAATGGATTCTGCAAACACGGGGACTGCCATTGAGGGTCTGACGGATATACTTGAATGGCCGGATTTCTCCTTGGATTGGAACCAAGAGTCTTGGATGGAGGTCTTGGAAGGGTCGAATTTTCTGTCATTGTGAATTTTCATGTTTACATTCTTCTGGCCAACGTCTGGAACCTCTTTTATTACTGAAGAATTCTTACCTTTTTCATGTTTCTTTAGACTCTGTAACCGCTTTTCTGATCAATCAAACTTTCATAACCGTATGCCTCCTACCCGAAAACCAGAACCATTCGACCTCGCACACAGGTTTCTCGAAGGAACGGGCAGACGCGAATACTTTCCTTTCTTCACTCGTTTATTTTTACTGAAGATTTCAATCTAGCTGTATTGACCCATAAATTGTTAGAACCAAGTAACACGACTGCGTAGAGAATTTTCTGCCTAGGGCAGTGCTGCCTGATATGGGTGAAGAGCACAGGGAATTCTCTACATTCGCCTGCACTGCTGAGATGAAGTTGGGCTTTGCGAGGAGGGGGAGGAGGCGGGCAGGGAGGAGGAGGAGGAGGAGGAGGATGTACCTGCTCGAGCTTGGGTGCGATGTTGCCGGGTTGCTTGAGAGAGCGAGGCGTCGGTGGCTCTGGATTAAGTGGGGGCTGAATGGGGGATATACTGTACCCAGGATGCGATACGCGAGAGGTATAACGAACCATACCCGTCAAGGTACAAGACAATGCTCGGTTTCCCGAATCTTTTGCCTGATGTGTTCAGATGCATAGTAATAATAGAATAGCCGCATACCTTGTTAAATATGGTTTGGTTTGGTTGTTATAGTCAGCTTTGGCGATTATATACCTTACATTGCTACTTCTTGACTTGGATGAAAAAATACTGTGAGTGCTCAAGCATGCTGCCAGTTCTATGTATTCGACTCGAGCTTGGCTTCTTCGCCTTTCGTGAAGTCTCAGCCTCATTTTTGTACCTCGAAAAGCTATGTGATGTAGAAAGAGCTGTATTTTGCGGAGGCCCTGGGGTTGCCAAAGTAAGGGTCAAATTCACCAACTCGTTGCCGCTTGAAAGTATCTATTCACGATTACGTGACTTAAAGTATTGCCGCCCTTACTATTTATTTCAGCACTAATCCTTGAAGGGTTAGTCAGAAATTCACGGTCAGTCACACACTCTTCGGCGACAAAAATACTCCACAAGAACAAAGAAGATAAATAGAAGCGCCCTCGGCCGTTGTTTGGTAGCTGGTCTTGTTCAGTGTTTTCTTCTTTCGATTCTTAGTTCACATGAGCAATGCCTTCGCGTCGCGGTATCGTCGACAATCTTACAGTGGAAGAGTATCTCGCTGATGACGCATATTATGATGACAACCAGACTGTCAAGAGTTACGCCAATAGAACCAGAGACGGCTTCCGTCAGGTAGAAAGAAAATGGAACAGGTCTGTCTACTCCCTTCCAAAAGCTCCTTCCCGTGACGGGATTGACCCTTTCTCCAGATGGTGCAATCAGTTCGGTTTCGATCCACAAGTGACTCTTCTGGAGGGCACTAAGTTCCGGCTCTTTATCAGATGGATGGTAAAAAACTCCCGTATGAAGAAGCAGAGCTCCGTTATGCAACAATGGAAACGTTTGCGATTAATTTACGCCGAGGCCTCGGGACACAAGCTTCAGGAGAAGACCGGTCACGAAATTTTCAGAGTACGTGTTCCAGATGTTATCTATATCTAAATGGTTGCGTCGTACTAATTTCTCAACAGTATATTACGCAACCTTTGACAAAAGAGCATGATTTCGACCTTAGTGTGGCGCCCAAACCGACAATGACGACAGAGGATCTTGCAATTATCATACATTATCACTGGGTTCACGACCCAAGCATCTTTCCTACCGAACGACAACGAGTGCAGTTCGCCTTCATAATGCTGTTCATTGCGTATACAGGATCAAGACCGGGGGCTCTTATGAACACTGAGTCTGGAGAGGAGTCCGAACCGAAAGGGCTACGGTATCAAGATTTCGAACTCGTCCTTCTTCGTGATCCCGAGAATCCCGCTGTTCACGTCCTCATAATGCATGCAGTTCTCCATCACATGAAAGGTAGAGAAGGAAATGGAAAGCCGTATGTTTCTGGCCGTCCCGCCCGTCGGGACTTTACTGATGTAACTAGAACCTCGTACATGTTCTGGCAGCGGGACGACTCGTTGGCTTTCTGCCCCATCACCATGTTCCTCAGCTTGGCCTTCGCCGACGGTGCCATTGACGCAAGAACAGGTATACACTCGCCAGCAGACCTCTTCTCGAAGAAAGTTCCTCGAGGTCTCAACGCCCTTAGGATTCCGTGGGAGCCAGGCGTAGAAAAGAAACCTGTCTTGCTTGCATCCAGGCAAGTGTCCGGATGCTTTCAAGCCTGCTCTGATCGAATGTTGCGTTTCAACTCTTTCAGTTCGGATGTGCGCAGGCTAGGCTTGCACGCTGGTTTTCCGGATACCGTCACTAGCTACTGCACGAGGCGAGCTGTTGCTAATGCTGTCGACGGTGAGTTCTTCACTGCATCATCACGGGCTATGCATTGACAGTCATTGTTTTCTAGCTGTGGCGACTGATGCTCAGCGCAACCAAGTGCTTGGCCACGCTAGCTCCGGATTGTCAACTTACCAAAAACATTATCAGAGCGAACGGGTTGCTATCGACGTTCAGGCCGTCTACTGTGGTCACCCCTCTAGGACGCTCTTGCGCCAGGCTGCTGGTCACATGAGTCTGTATCGCGATCCTCGCGCACCGGTACAGCTTTCCCCCGAGGAAAAGCAAAGCGTAAGAGAGGATCCCACAATTCAATCCCTGACTGAGCATTGCAAGACTTTGGAGATCAAACGCAAATGGAAACGTCATACTGGCGTCAAGGCGAAAGCGCATGGAGGGCCAGACTGCAAAGAGCTCGCAACAGCCAGAGCACTTCTGAAGTCAGAGATCGCCCATAAGGAAAGGGAACTTTTCAAGATCGTGCGGACCAAATACTTTAGATCTATTGGTACCATTGAGCTAAACCGACAGTCTTGTAAAGGAGAGGGTGATATGGACTTGGACCACGAGCCGACCCCGGAGATTCTGCAGTACACCTTTGAAGAACGAAAGCGTCTCATCCATTCGCTCTTCAAGGCCGTTGATCCTGAAAAGGAACCACGATCAGTAATCCTCGAGGCGCGCCTGCGAGCAATTTCAGATCTCACGGCTCTGTGTTCCAAACGAGAGATAAAGCGCAGAGAGGCTAATATGACTGTTAACAACACGTCAGTCTTCATAGAAACTGGGAATTGCGCCAGCGCCTCGGATGGATCTGATCCAACCTGCACTTTGCAGCCTTTGCCTTTAATATGCCTGGTGTGCTGTGGAGACCCGCATCTGTCCCAGGATGATAGATTCAAGGTGTATAACCGTAAGGACATCTTGCAAAAACACTTCGAACGTCATCATTCAAGTTCCATTCAGGCAAGGGAATCAAGTTGGTGTGGTCATCCAGCATGCTCGGAAATAGTCATTCAAGGCGTAATGCTTTTCAAGAACCACGCAGCGAGGGTGCATAGTCTTTTCATGTAACGTAGTCAGTACTCTAACGATAATGGATGGGCGTTAATCTTCGTCTCTTGTTTTTTTCTTCGAATTGACTCGTACAGTTTAATCATGGGATATTCTACAATAGGTGATGGTGAGGCTCTCGCTCGAGCCGAGCCTCACTCATATAGAAGAGTTTAATATTGGGTTTTATAAACTACCTCATGCTTACCTTCAATACTCAAGCTTGGTTCTGCTCATCTTCGCCTCTATTCTCATTCCCACCAGCAGTGCCAACGTCGCCCTCTAACTCCAGATAGATTGTGTAAGATTCTGACACTTTGTCTGGCCATCGGTTGCTTCTTCGCTTGAAGGGTTTTCTCATGCCACTTTCTGCGTCCCAACAGCTTCGTCATTCTTTTAATTCACGCGTTGCCGAGACATTTTGCATGACGACATACCCTTATTGAACTGATGTGAAACGGTTCTTTGGAACTATGACCCAGAACCGCCCTTGACTTGAAAATATTACATAGATCTGATATATCAATGAGCTGAAAATCTACCGAGCAAAAATCAGAAGCCATCCATCGGAATATTTTCATCACATAGTATGAAAAGAGGCCTTAGTTGCGCGGCGACTTTGTGAGGCAGGTGAACTCGTTTTCGATTGCTGCTGTAGAATGACGTGTTTCAGGTGGATGGCGGATGATCCCGTCTCGATGGCTCATGGACCAATTAGAATAAGTTACTGTCGCACCCCCAGGATTGTGCCTCCACCAAGGCTTCGCTGCCAGCCAACCAAAGAAGAAGAAAACCATAACACCATCGTACCAGCGCTGTTAAGAATCGAACCTAATATAGTATAACTACCCAAAGGAACTAGATCACAACCAACAGGTGTCCGCCCACGGACGAGGAACATTTCGCTTCGCGTCCACAGTGGAGGGTCAGCACGGGATTCGAACCAACACACGTCTCGGGGCAACGGAACTTTAATACCTGCAGCTAACAGCGCTGCCAAAGAGAGAAAGAAAACCACAACATCAAAACCTCACGCACGCGCTACAGTGACGAGGAAAGCAGCCAAACATTATTGGGCGTGGTTCGTACTACCTCGAGCGAGGTTAAACAACAATGTAGGAAGCTGAAGCATGATGTCGAGGAGAAGAGACGAAAAGAGGGCAAGAGATTGTGTTGTTGTTGCAATGAATGGACAAAGCCCACGAAAGAAGATAGGTGCGGAGACCCTTTTTGCAATCGTCGGCGTTGCGATGGCTGCAGAAAGTGCGATGTGAGGGCTCAGTAGGCTCTAAGCTTTTCTTTCTCACTGTCTTTATTTCGCGAGTTGATATGCGGAGAGGCCCAGATCTTTTAGGTAGATAACACTTTGTGCTTGGGCTTCTCGACTCTCATGAATAAGGCTTGATGCTTTTGAAGGCGGCGACATGGAGGGCTTGGTGTCGAGATTGACAGATATTGAGGGTGCTTCTGAGGGAGGATCTTGCTGCTTTGGGTTCCCTGGTTCTGTGTCGGCTGAAGATCGTGCGGATTGCGAATTCTTTGAACCTTTTACTGCGGCCGTCCTATCACACATCAGCGGTTTGCTAAGTGTCGGGGCAATCTACCACTTAGATTTCTATTGGCCATACCTTATCTCAGGTAGGCTGGCCGTTGGGTTTGATATAAACCCTGGTGATTCAATATGCACGAGCAACAAGTGTGACGACGTGATACATGTGTCTCAATCAGTTGGTTCTCCGAGGAATTTATTGGATAATATGAACCAGAGATATCTACGTGTTTTCCTGCGTTCTATATAACATATCGCGTTCCACCATATGTTCTTCAAAGAAAAAGGGTTATCGCAATTTTCATATCCAATAATCCGGTCAGGATTTGCAACAATGGAGTCACAGTAAGAATCACGTAAATTGAGTTGTTCTAGGATTCTAACGATCAAAATAGCCCAAGGCTACACGAAATTGCGGAAGGGGTTTGGTTCTATCCCGATGAACCGGCAGAAGTAGAGAAGTTGTTGGAAAGGATTCGATTCCGTCCCGGAATTGCAAAACTCCTTGTCGATTGGAGCTGTAGATTTGGAGACGAGTTTCTCATTCACTCGTAGGTCGAACCTTTTACCGTCATATGAAAGTTCAAAGACACTAAATAGACGGAAGGATACTGCCTGCGGTGGTTCGTTTTGCGACCCAGTGTCAGCGCCTTCAGAGTTCATCAGGTACCACTATGCCTGCTTCACAAGACGTCGATTTCGTGATCGGGTTCTTCACAGAGCTCTCAAAGGCTTTGGTAGTTCAACGTTCAATTGGACAACCGGCGGTTCAGACAGTTATTTCGGAAGTTCTTGATGTGTTCTTTCCCAGTTCGGTTCAGGCTCGTCGGTCACCCTTTGGACCAGATAATACAATCTGTGTACTGCTTCAATGTGAATCTCTCGGACTTCCGGGTTGGTGCGATAGAATTCTTGGGATACTTGAACCACAGGTCAGAGAAGATCCGGCGTTGATGACGTCACTCTCGAGCATGGTCGAGGGAATGAAGCAAAGACCTGAACTACCGTCGAGCCGTCTACTAGATAGATTTTTGGATCTACTGGAATTGGCCCATCGAGCATAATTAACAGTTATGTTTCAAACGTGCTGAAAGCATCAGGGAATTGCTGGACGTTTGTATTTCTTTACACCAGCTGGCTGGTTTTGTTTGCTCAAACCAATTTTAGCAGCATGTAGGAATTGTTGTTTTGTTCTGTTCAAGGATTATAAGTATGCAGGCAAATATCACCGCTTTAGCTAGTAAAAGGTACTTTCATTGAAGCTCACCCAAGAAGATGGTCATTTTCTTGAGTATATCGTTGACCATCGCATATGGTTTAGAGCGCAAAGAAAGAAGGGCTTAAAGGGTCAGTGAGACTAAAAAAATCCCCTCGAAGTATTGCTCTCTAAACTAAGCCACGCTATGAATAAACCCCAAATGAAATGGTCTACTCAATTTTGGCTCCGAGCCTGGTCTAGACATAGTACATATGGGTGCGTTTACTTCATATCGTCGGGCGGCCGTTAGAGTAAAACGTGGCCCCAAAAATATTCAGTGGTACCAACAACTTCCTCTATTCAAGCAACTGAGCTTTGGAATGGTTAGATAGAAGCAAGAGCTAATGGTCTTCTGGCTGATTCTAAAGAGATGAAGGTCAGAAGCCGGTTGGAGAAGTGTCGCAAAAGCAATGCTGCCCTCCGCGCAGCTTGCTTACCCAACGGCAAAGAGCAGACGCATTGAAATCTGCATACTGGAAGACGGTGCGCGTTCGCACTTTGATGGCATGGCCCATAGAGGGGGCTATGTGCTCAGGAAACGATTGCGAGTGGGGCTGTTCAATGTCGTGGTTGTGCGAGGAAATTGAGTTGGTTCTGCCAGCTTGTAGGCAGTACGGGACGGGTTGATCCGTCGCCGACGCCTAGGCCATAGGATAGCTCAAGCCGCAACCGAAGGAAGCCAGGGTGTGCTCATGGCATGCTCAGCCCTGCTCAGGCATGCTCAGGCTCGGCTCAGGTTAGAGCGGCGCTAGAAGCGGAAGTGGGAAACCTTTTTGGCAGTCCTCTATATCAATGTATTTTAAATTCCTTCTGGCACCCCCGCTCCACTTCTGGTTCCCCAGGTCCACTTCTGGCTCCTCCGCTCCACTTCTGGCTCCCCATCCACTTCTGGCTCCCTAGATTCACTTCTGGCACCCCCGCTTCACTTCTGGCTCCCTAGGTCCACTACTCGCCCTCTCGGCGCCTTTATGTGCAGGACCGTCGAATCGTCAAGAGATCTCCTTTGGAAACCTTTCCTTTTTGTCTGGGTTTCTCTTCCTCGGGATGTGCTTGGATGAGAAGCGTTACCCATCTCTCAAAGCCGACCGGGGTAAGACCAGGAATGTCTGGTCTCTGATCGTCTCGTTATTGGACGAGGTGGTGCTGACACCCAAGATCTCTATACCCTCGCTAAGATTCTCATGGAGACAGACTCAGAAACTCATTGGGATGTGGTTTGTTAGATAGCAATGAGGAAAAACGACCACTCCCACTCGAGATTGAATGGTCTTCCATATACCAGAAGATTATTACATATGTCTAAGCCTCCAGGTCGCATAGCCCTACTCCACCCTTAGGCACCTTTCCCGCTATAGCACCCTGTTCTAGTTCTGGCACGCCGCTCCAATTTGGTACGGTACACCGTGATGTGCATGTGACTCGAGCAGTGAGGTGGGTGCCTCCAGTGCCTCGCCACCTGGTATTTAGGCTATCAAAGGTAACGTGTCTCAGGAAAACTCTTCTGAGGCAGTGCAAGGTGATGCCCCATGCAGCTTGGATGAGCCGGTTTGAGCGCATACTCCTGGAGAAAGGTAAGAGCTTACGCCGAGAGTAAAGCTGCCAACGATACCTTCTGGCTATGCATTCGGTATGCTCACGCCGATCAAAGCTTTGGCTAAGGTGCCCGTGAAGGTTTTCGAAATGGTTGCCTCGCAAACTCAACAACACATTTTCGACCAGCGCCAGGAGTGGTGGCAAGACGCCGTTTGCTGTTGCTCCCTAGCCTGTGATTGCGGAGAAACCAAGGGGCATAAAATACGAGTGTCGAAATCGTTGTCTAAAGTCGGCCAGCGCTTGCAAGGTCCCGAGAAAGACGACTTTGACAAATGCAGACAGGTACACAACTAGTAAGAAACTAGATACTCAAATATACTGAAGACAACTTAGATTTTCGCGAACGACTTCAAATTGGAGATTCGCATTGATATATTCCGTGACAAATTGGAAGGGAATACCACGAGGATGATATTTCCCTACCTTGTTCGACCGTCGATATATTCTGCAATGAAAAGCGCTGCTTGTGGATCAGATGAAAGCCCGCACACCGCACTCATATCCTCGACTATCCTCGATCCTCTCATGATCAAAGAGCCAAGCTCGGAAGAGAAAAAACGATTCGGAATAGCGTTAAAAACACTACGGTTTTCACCGAAGATGCATGAGTTACAGGTAACTGTGTCGTATCCCACGTCGGCTCAGCTGTGTCCGCTCGCCAAGTACGACTTGTCAGAAAGCTGGTCTGAGGATGACGAGTTGTCAGAACGCTGGTCTGGGCCAAATCTAGAGGAAAGAGAAGAACAGGCTGCTGGTAAGCGAGCTGTGAAGTCAACGGCATAGGTGCCAGCTAATACCTATAGCGCTATCGCTCACGGAATGGCCAAAGCTCATGATATTGTCATCGTCGATAATATGAGCGGGCACGGGGTTAAAGCATTGAAGAAAGTGCTGCATGGCCGGGTCTCAAAACCCAAGCTGACACAAGTTGACTGAGGATATGTTATATTATGAGTGGTTGTAAAGATGTTGATTACTGTTTTAGCACAGATTTGTAGCTGAAATCGATCTGCTTATCCTCGGATTTTGATGGGCACTGCTTACGGAAACCTGACTGGGACAGTGACTTAGAACAACATGGTTGATTTTTGCAATGCCTTCGGGTCTTCCTCATTACGTCGCATTCCTGTTTCAACGCTAAAGGAGCATCTAGATGGGATCCTATGTGTTTGGGGGCAATTCAAGCTGAGGAAGGATAAGAGGAAGAATGGTGTCAAAGGAAAGGCTTGTCGCGTGTTCAAAAAGCACTATGTTGGAAGCAGAACATAATTCAACGCACTGAATGGCTTCAATAATCGTAATAAATAATAGCCGTGACTTTTTCCTTTCTTATATTCAATCTAGTAGTTGTGTGGTCCCTATCCGCCCTACCCCGGTGGGTATTCGGGACCTACTCAGCCTGAATGCCTTCAGTCTCCTTGAAGTCGAGGCCTTTTGCCTTTCCTGGTAACGGGATCATAACGGGTCCGTTTATGATATTTCCTCACCAGGTCATGCGTTTCCAATGAACTAGTACTTCTTCAACTTCCCACTCCTCTTCGCCCTCTACGAGGACCATTTCCGAGGGAGGAGCGGTAGCTTCATTTTTGGGATAGGGTTTTAATAGGGAGATGAAACACGGGGTGAATACGCCATGTGGGTGGAAGTCGTAAACGATACGATTGGGGTCCTACAAGGTCCACAACTGCAAAGGGCCCAGTATACTTCTGCGACAACTTCTTTTTGGGTCTCGCATCTCGTAGGTTTTTGGTGGAGAGCATGACTTGATCTCCTACGCTGAAGTTCTTGGGTTGAGTATGCTTGTTGTGGGCCACCGCCTGTTGCTCTTGGGCTTTGCGTAGCCGTTCCAGCATGAGGTCGCGCTGCTCCCATAAGATGTTTACCCTTTCTCTTGCGGCGGGAATGTCTGAACAATCTCCTTCATCCCATTGAAAATTAAATCGGGTTGATATTCAAAAATAGCCTCGAAAGGACTTAGGCCTCCCGTCGCATTTGCTGGTCACTGGCATGGCACGGCATGACATTAAGGAAGAAACATCGCGAGTACGGATTTTAGCACAGATCTGTAGCTGAAACCGCTTCCAAAATAAAAACCGACTCGATTCTGCTTCTGTTCCTGCTTCTGCTTCAATATTGCATCCTGGAATTCTAACCTTCCCTTTCCAACCAAGATGGCCCCATCTTGGCTAGCCGCGAAAAGAAACTGGTGTTAATATAGATCGCTCATCAAGACGCAAACATCGTTATTTCGAACAACGTCTGATCACGTCTAGGGGATGTAGAAATCCGACTATGTCAGATTTCTCAGCCAGGTGTGCCTTTTCCACATATTGCTGGAGACGACGGAGATCTATCGCATCCGTCCAATCCGTGGTCTCGCGGGATTTTTCAAGAAGAGCAGCCAGGGCATTTAAGGTCAAAGCTGGTGACTTTTCTATATCGTAATGCACTCTTCTAGCCATTCCTTTGAAATGAAAGCCCCTTTTCGAAATCAATATCTGCGAGGTTCTTGCTTTGAGGCGATCAGCGGGACCGACGGTAGTTATGATTTGAAGCTCAATTTCGGAGAGAAGAGGTAAAGCGCTGGTCGAAACGCGCGGGATCATCGTCTGAAGTCGTAAGAAATCAAGGTTCGTGGAATACAGTTGTGCTTCTTCCGACTTCATAGCTCCCGCACGGTTCTGTTCAACGGAAAACCTTGTTGAACAGTCCGTGGCCGACGGACGATTCCTGGGTTCGGGGTTCAACATGAAATTGGCAATATCCGTCAAACCTTGCCAAGTAGGACGAGAAACCTGGCATTCGACATCCCGCCTGCTTGACCACTCCGATGTATGCGCCCGCCAGCAATTAAAGAGACTATATTGAAGGGTGAGCACACCGATTGACCAGATGTCAGCAGAATAACCGCTAAGAAGATATGATCCTCTCAAAGCCACCTCGGGCGCCTTGTACGCCAAAGACCCCGAAAGGGCGATACCTCCGAGCTTACCTACCATCGGTTCTCGAGAGACGATCAGAATGTTGGATGGCTGTATTGCTCGATGAGCCATGCCCTGTTCATGTATATACGCTGCACCGTTCAAGACATGTATCAGGACTGTCATCATCTGATCTGCCGACACATCCTTCTGCTCAGCAAGTGTTGCGTGAATGGCCCACTCCATCACCAGCATCGGCTCATTAAGATCAATAAACTTGTCAGGAAATGTTCTTGTGACGCATGGCTACAAAACAGTTAGCGTAATAGCCACAAGATAGACGGAGTGTAATTACATGAATCAATTCCCTGATTTGACGACCTTCTTCCTTCTTTGACCAGCGTTTTACTGCGTAAAAGGTTCCGCAACAGTCTACTGCCTTCTGTATCGCTGGCAGTTCGCCTTCCTCTTGAGGGAGAAGACTAAGCTTTGCGGAATCCTGCATAGTGAGCGCAAAGTTTCTTTGGATAGCCAGACCATTGAGGGACGGCAATGAGGCCAAGGCACTTTTTCTATACGCTTGCCACTTTCGATTATATGCCTCTTCGTCATGACTTGGGATGATTAATCTGAATCTGATGAGTGCGGCTTGAATGATATCATTCGAGAAGATGGGAGTGGATGTCTGTCGTAATTGTTTCACTTCGCCATTGAATGACTCAACAACGATGCCGTTGGAGGATGTATCCGTGACGATCATCTGACCATTTGTCCAATTAAAGCCGATGCGAAAGTGAACAGCGCTGATTCCGGGCTTGTCGAGGACGACATCAACTCTCTTGTTATTCCGTCCAAAGCGGTGACCATGTTGCGGATCGATCAGCGCCTGTGAGAACCGAAGCGCAAAGGTTGATGTTGCCTGGTCATGATGTTTGGCATTCTGCGGTAACTGTAGAATATCTATTTCAGATTCTGGTCGTAGGAAAGCAAAGTCGTCATAATTTGTAGATGCCATACTATACGATTAGTTGGGTGAGGATGCTGTGAAATCTAAAGGTAAGTTGAAGGGTGTGTTTGGAGTTGTACGCTGTTCTATTATACAAGTGCTAGCCGCCAAGAAATTCTGCTTTTACTCCATACACTCAGCGGGGCACCAGTGGGCGTTAAAAGTGAACCCGCTACGGAGACGGTTGTTGTTCCACCTCATGCTGATATGGCCTATCCCCTTCTCTATATTATAATAGAAAATCTATTTTAGAATCTCCCATGCGGGTATCGCTAAAGTCCTCAATCCGATTGGTCCACGTGACTTTCCCCGCGAACATTAAAACTTTTACATCCAGCGAGGCGTCTTGAGGAGCAAAAACGGCGAGCCGTCAAGCAACTCTCTTTCCCCACGCCAAATCTCCTTTCTTTGTTGACAAAGATGCATCTTCGTTGCAATACATCGCCGGTCAATTTGACATCTAAATCCAGTCGGCCTGGCCCGAGGTTGGCCACAGCTTCTCGAAAGCTATCCTTGAATCCCGATGTGCGGGACTTCGACGCACTGCCCGAAGATGTTGTTACCTCAGGATCAGTAACTCCGCCGTTTCCACACCCTCTTATCCCCTTGGAGTACTGGAGAGAGCATTCTCGTAGCAAACTTGATAGACTGCAACAGAGTACATCCAAAAAGGACCATCGGCAGTCGATAGACAGTTGGGAATACTGGAGAACAGAAGCGGTATTCTGGGCCGGGCAGTCCAGTAAGAATCACCGAAATCATTTAAGAGATGATTGCGAAGCAAAGGCATACTTCTGGAGGGCAGCAGCAGACTTCTGGGAAACTACATGGCTGTCGTCAGCAAGCCCTGTAGAACTGACTGACCCGCTTTATTGGAAGCAGTGGATTACATGGCATAAAAGCAAGCGAAACTGCGCGGGTTCAGCCTCGGAATCTGAGTTACGATACGAAATATCTGATGCTAATTATTTCAAATGCGAAAATGACCATTACAGGACGCTTTTGGAATCTTCAATAAGAGACGCATGCTTGCTCAGGCCTTCTCCAAGAGCGGAACATACTGAGAGTTTGAATTCGAGGACCGGTGGGAACTTGTTATCGAGCGCAGACTTGTTTGATCAGGGATCTCAGGCTGAAAGTGTGCGCCAACCGCCGCTTGAATTTGAATCTACAACGCGTTTCTCGCTGGCGCCAGAATCTCCCAATGGGAAATGTCCTATTAAGCACCGAGATCGGTCAATCCAGCTCTTGTGGCCCCAACTACGAAGAAGTCAGAGACTCAAAGCAAAACAGAAACCTCTACGAAGAAGCCGAAGACTCAAAGCAAAACAGAAACCGGTAAAGGGTTAATGTTCTCAAGGAACAGGTTGCTAAATGGAGCGCGATCAGGCTCGCCCACGTAAAGCGAGATGAGCTTGTGGAGAGAGAGATCTTGGCGCTTCGACGTCCATTGAAAGATGGTTCTCAAGTATAACGAAGCAGAAACGGCTCATCAACTGAGGCTTTCGATTGCGAATCTGCACTAAGCCATCGGCAGACAACCTGAATTCGGAGGTTTACTCACACCAGCCCGAAGAATGGCACATAAGAGAAAAGCAGAGTAAGCGATGCAGCTGGACTGCTTGATCGAAACGAACCCCTCCCTCTATAAGTAATGCTACCTCATCTCCAGTGGATAGAGCGGTTGATGGAGCGGATGCAGCGGCTGATGCAGTGGCTGATGGGGCGGGTGGGTTGACCAAATGGTCACACTCCCGTCATCTGACCTGGCTATTGCAACTAGGGCAATCGACCAAGCCCACGGGATTCTCATTCGCCTGTTGGTGATAGCTTCATAATGGCAAAATATCAATTTTTCTCATTCACCCTACAACAAGCCCAAGCGTGGGGCGATACTAACACTTTAAAACATTTCCGGCTCGTGGCTTGGCAAACACACTTTGCTTAATCCTGCATATCTAGTTGAAATACTACTTCGGATGGTGGCCGACGCAATGGGAGACTGGAAAACTCTGCCTCACCAGGAACATTCCATTGAATACCCAAAACCCTTCAACAAAAGCATCTCCATCGGAAGCTCTCCATCACAAGCCGCATCGCCCAATAAAGAAAAGAAAGCCTTCCAGAGGTTTCTAACTGCAACGCTCGATGGTACTCCAAGTCTGATCACCCGCTCCTAATATGATAGAATATCATCATGCACGTCCTTCCTCGGTCGCGACACGTCTTCGCTTGCCGTTCTCTCCTACAGCCTTTTCTGCACTGGCTACTTCTCCGTTCCGTAGTCGGTCTAAATATCCTTCATGTATGTCTTCGGCAAGTAAGCTTGCGCGTCTTTCTGGAGACCATCTAGTGATCTTCGACCTTGAACCGGGTGTGGGTGTGGAGGGCTCCGGGACTGAGAACAGCCTATCAAAACTCGATGTCGTGAAGCGTGAGGCTAGAGGCGAGCCGCTTTGCGGCTGTGGCGAAGTCCAAAGTGGAGTAGGAATATCAAGATACGGTGTTTCCCTTGGGGCCGGTGAAGCTTCGTCAAAGCCATGAATTATATTCAGAGCCTTTGGCGGGGTGTTTGGCGGCGCTGAAGCAGGGCAAAATGAATGGTTGAGTACGGTTCCATTTTGCAAATCGAATTCAGCAGACCCTTTTTCTTTCATGATAGTCAAAGAAATAGAGGCTCTCTTAAACATCGTTAATGTTCGTTCGATAATTGGGATATAATGAACTTACCCATTCTGCTATAGCTTTCCGGTGGTCAATATCTAGAGCCTCTAAGTCTTTACAGAGTTGTTCTTTCTTTATAGTTCGATTGTGGGTTAGCCTTTATTTCATAAGCCGAATAAACCAAGTTACCCATGCTATCATGTTATATGTGTCTTGATCATATACTTTCCGTACGCTCTTAGAGAGTTCTAATATCACGGTCCTATACTCCTCCGGACACTCCTGATTTGCTGTGTACTTGGCTGTCACATACTGAGCGAATGCAACGCAATCTGCAGCTGTGGCTCTCGGTCGAAGAGTTGACATGATGATGATGCGTACAAACACCGCAAAAGCTGTAATAGATGTTAGAGAACACGCGAGGTATTTGTTGAGAGACCAAGCGCAGAGACGCGTTATTAAGGTACGAAAGACAGGGCTAAGGACTGACATGCTAATCAACTGACGCGTTATTATGCTATGATAGGCCGAGCTACGGAGGAGAAGGACAAGGTGAATACTAAAATACAAGACAGGACATAAAGTTTCAAGCATGAAGGCCCAACCAAAGGCGCATCTAGGCAACCATGCAATTGGTGATACTCCCTGCAGAAGCCGAATTAGGCTGGGATGCTTTGAAACAAGAGATGGAGGTGACAACCCTGCCCCTTTTCTCGCGCCTAGAGCCATCTATCTCCTCCGTCTGTGAATAGACCGCAGACATTCTCTTCGTCTATCGTCTTCTTGCTCCTACTCTCACCTACACAGTCATGTCAAACTATTCATTCGAGAGACACTCTTGGAAGATCGAGAGTCACAAGAGCTACAAGATCTTAAACGTTTATCTAAAGACGCGCTCTAACGTTGTTACCCGCTTTATCATTGAAAGCATGCTTTTTTATAAACACAAAGATCGAGAAGGTTTCATTGATGAAATCGTTGACAAAGGCGCTTTCATTTCTTCTGGGCCTTGCTATGGTGGACGTGTCAGATCCGATGTCAATAAAGAGCTCTACGTTCGCGCAGAATACTATCCCGGAGCATTGAAAGCTTTACCGAAAGCAAAGAAGTTCAAAACTCGGACAAGTGAATCCATCAAAGCAATCGATCACCATAGTCTGCTCACGTACCGTCCTTTCGATTGTGGTGACGATTATCTCACGGAAAGCACGGCCTTGGTTGAGTACGAAGGACAAAAATACCTCTTCAAAGGGGCAGAAGATCTATCTTCTGCGCCATTCATTTATCAGGAATTTCAAACACTCTGGCGTTTGAATCATCCTTCTATCATTCCCTCTTCTAAGCTTCTAGTGAAGCCTGAAGAAGACTCGGATCGTGTCCTTGGATTCCTTCTCCAGTATTATCCACACGGAAATCTACGAGAATTCGTTTTTAAGTTGCGGAGCAATGGTGACGTTCCTTCGTCCTTGTTTTGCAAATGGGCCGTACAACTTGCACAAGTCTTTCATCATCTGCTGTATACGAAAAGGTTCTCCTATCAAAATATCAAGCCCGAAAATTGCGTCGTGGATGATAAGAAGAACCTAATCCTAATCGACTTCGAACATGGTTCTCGCTGCAGATCGAGATTCAGAGCTCCGGAGATTGATGGATATCATGACACCGCAGCGTTGTCGGATACGGCTCAAGAACAGGCAAAGGTTTTTTCGGTGGGGAGAACTCTTTGGGTAGTCTGGGAGATAACGTCGACCAACAAGTACCCCGAGGGAAGAGAGGATGAAGAATACCGCGAGACGATCTTCACTGAAAACACAGCATCTGTGCCACAGAGTTGGAAAGACATGATACTGCAATGCGTAGATGAGAATCCAGACAACAGACCGAGCTTAACGGACATCTCCGAGCATTTCGAAAAGGAAAGCCAAAGCTTCAAACAAAAGCCGAAGTTCAACAGAGATCCCTACTTTCTGCGGGAACGAAAGTGAAGTTAGTTGCGTGGTTAGGTTGAAACGAACGGAGGAATACTTTGTAACTCTATCGGGTCTGGGTTCTGGAGTAAAACAGCGTCGCAGTATTGCAGTTCGGGTTGATGACTGATCTGGTGGTTGGTTTATTATTGTTTGGTGCTCGATTGGAGCTCGGATTGTCGACTGAAGCTAGCTTCGAAGTTCTTAGCTGTAGTCGGTTTGACTGACTTCTGACAAAGCTCGATTTCGCTTCTGATTCCTTGTTCTAGCGCTTGACTCGTTGCCGTGCCATGTGTCTTCACGTCAGAAAACGGAGGCAGGCGGTTTCCATCGCTGCAAGTGTGTTGCGGACTGCTCCATCTAGGTTTTTGCACATCAGGCTGTTCTACACCGCTCAGATTGCTCAGATTGTTTCGCCCAGATTACCCAGGTTGTTCTACACCATACATTGAGATTACCCATGTTGTTGCATACTGCTAAGATTGCTCAGATTGTTTCACCCAGATTACTCAGGTTGTTCTACACCACTCAGGTTGTTGTAGACTGTTCCACCTAAGTTGTTGTACACCAGATTGTTCTACACCGCTCAGATTGAGATTACCCAGGTGGTTGCACACTGCTAAGATTGCTCAGATTGCTTCACCCAGATTACCCAGGTTGGTGTATACCACCCAAATTACTACGTACTTCATGCCCACTAAAGAGCTTGAAATAACTGGATAAGAACTTGGGTGCTTTGTCGAAGCTTCGACGCTTGGGTACCCAATGAGGCATACAGCAAGCTATTCCCTCTATCGAGGTTGACCTCGCTGTCGCCAGCTTGAAGTCACAAGGGCGTAGCTTTCTCTGATTTTGGTAAGACACACGCCGTGATATTGCCTGGCAGAGTGATGAAGACAAAGGGAGACAGAAATCTTCATTTGCTAAATCATAAGTGAAAGCATTCAAAACTTACGTGAAAGGGGAATATTATATGTGAAGGAACTCAAAAAAGGAAGTAGAGTTGAAAGCAGTGAACGCCTTGAAATCGTCAACAGCAAGCTCAACTTTGAGCCATTTCCCAAACTTCACGCTTGTAGCTTTACTGGCTGTCTCAGAGCCCTGTATCCCTATGAGTCGAGCTTATCACCTCAACTCGCATGAATATAGCCCTCTCGACCCTCCTTCGTCGTTGCTTCACAGCGTCGTTTAGCTGTCGGTGATGTCGCATCAATGAATGAGGCCGAACGTTTCCGGCCTTGAATGCTTTGTCTACTAGGTGTTAATGATACACTTGCAGTAACTTGGTAAAAAGACATTAATACCTTCCTAACGTCGACAAAGCATTGTTCTCCATTTTCTTGAGTAACGAAAGTTGACCTTCCAGCTTTTCATTATCCTTCTGCAAAGTGCGAATCTTTAGATTCTTTATGCAACTGTTAGTTTTCGTTCGGTGATCGAAGTAATAGTAACTTACCTTCATCTCTAATTTCTCTACTAGAAATTCGATGTGATCATGTAACCATGGTATGCTTCTGACAACCTCCACTGCGTCTTCGAAAGAAACCTTCCCAAATCTTCTTTCGTATTGATGTATAAACACGATGGCCTGTGTATGATATTGTTCGACTTCGCTTGAGCTAAGTAAAGGAAGACGTTCTACGTAATTAGGAGAATATTCTCGACCGTGCTCTTGTTCCATTGTGAACAAATTGTAGAAGTTCCACTGTTAAGACTGGAAGAAATCTCTTTCTATGACATGAAAGAAGCTCGTTGATGAGGATTGCAAGCAAAGATAAAACAAACGCGCACATTTGCTTTAAATCTGTGGTTAAATGTACTCTACGTGTTATTATTGGGGAGATCACAGAAGCCTGCGGCTCGCTCACATGGTCCGCAAGCTACCAATATGATAAGATTATGGTTCAGCAAGAGGCCGCACAACTGTTTTTTCAACTTGTCTCAATCACAGATAATACAGATGATAGCCTAAGTAGCTAAGACAACCGGCTGAGCTATTCTTAATGACTACAAGATTCTGACAGCCCTGCTGTATAAGTTGAAACATTTCACCTAACTAAAAGAACGGCCTGCCATTCCGATCATTGCACGATTCACGCGGTAGCATAAATGCTACCCGCGATAGCTCAAAGGTGCCCCAAGTTGCCGTTCCTGGTGCATTTGCCGATGCTGTTCCTGTTGTGATTGCCCTTGCCGTTTCCACATCTCGGAGAAATAGGCTGGAAGAGACACGATATTTAGACCGACGCGGCATAGAGAACACCGCCAACAGTGATGGTAGAATTCTCCACATCCCCTCAGTTTTTCATCGAAAGTCCTGCAGAATTTAGGATGCGAAACAAGAAGGCTTGTTCTAAATCGACATAGTGAACGATTTCGCTGCTTCATGGCCTCTTTCGATGATCGTTGCCACTGATACGCCTTCAGGAGGGATTTGAGGCACTCAGTCATCAAGGTGTCGGACAAATCGTAGAGTGTGAAGAGCCACAAGAACAACTCGAAGTGACTTTCGTGACTTTCTTGAGACCAATCTTTCAAGCAACCCTCAAACACCATCATCCATCGCGATGCAGCTTCATTCATTCCAGAGCTTTCCTCAACCAGTGCAGGTCCAAAATAATGTGTCAAGCTTTTGTTGACAAAGACGAGGTCGGACTTCTTGAATAAGAAGATAGGCTTCTTGTTAAGAGCGTCGATGCGGTCTACGACAATAGACACGGCAGCTTGATCGGCCACGTTCTGTGCGGTCCGTATGGATTCCGGCAAGTATAATATCTCGTTCTTCAAGTCTGTGAAGTTCATGTCCGTGGACTCCATGTCTTCGACGCAAAGATAGAGTTAAAGGTCAAATTGAGGAACCAAAGGAGAGAATTTTGGAAAGGCCACGTCTTTGATAACCTTCACCGCAAATCCCAGTTGGTCTGAGACATTGGTGAATCATCCTTGGATTACTCAGGTGGTTGTACACCACCCAGATTACCCAAGTTGTTGTTCACTGACCACGAGCCAGATTACCCCGGTTATTGTCCACCACTTACACCACTAGCCACGGTACCCGCGTTGCTGTACACTATTCAGATTGTGCTCAAGTTGCTGTGCATCACGCATGTTTCGGGTCATTCACACCGTATTCAGGTTGTTGCACATGACAGTTGTTGTCAACCACTGACAGAATCAGTCAGAGTTTTCGCGTTGCTGTGCAGATTACCCAAGTTGCTGTGCACCACGCATGTTTCGCGTCGTCCACACCGTATTCAGGTTGTTGCACA